>KB659972.1_pt162 | contig 26609 bp, 29 predicted proteins | sample 558768 | NCBI scaffold set KB644980.1 | reverse complement strand
CCATCGTGGAGTTCCTCGAAGAACTCCTCCATCACCTGCTTATCCTGGAGGATCTCGTGTTCCGCGAGCACCTCTGTCGCCGAGTCGACGAGGTCGTTCAGCCCCGACTCGTCGGTGTAGGCGACGTCGAACTTGCCGAGCACCTGGTCCCGTAGCTCGTGGTGGAGGTAGTCGCCGTCGAGGAACTCGTCTTTTGTCGGCGATGGACCACCGACGAGGACGCCGTCGATCTCGTGACGCTCGGGAACAAACAGGTCGTTTGCCATGCCGGCGACCTCCTGATAGAAGTTGTCGATCGCCTCGAGACGGAGGCGTGCGAACCGCTGTGCGGACTGGCCGCCCTTTTTCTGTTTGCCGGGCACCAACGAGGTGGCCGATTTGACCGGGTCGACGCGCTTGCCCCGGAGCCAGCCGACGTTTGCCTCCCGCCTGTCCAGCACGACCAGCCCGAACAGCCCTTTGTCCGCGAGCATCTCCTCTAACGGTTCGGTCAGAAACCCCGAATCACAGTGATACCGGAACGACTGTATCGGCTGGGGTGGACTCTCCAGCACACGGGTTATCATATCTGACCGACCCCCGCCGCTGTTTATCGCCCCCGAGAACAGCACCAGCCCGTTCTCCGGCGGCTTCGTGTCGTAGTACTTCAGACGGTCTTTTATACTCTTTAGCGCGTCCTGTACACTCGTCCGGGTTTCCTTTGATTTTATGTTGCTCGCCTCGGAGTGTTCCTGCGTGACGTGTGTCATCACGTCGCTTATCAACCGGTCAGGGGGCACGTAGATGGTGACCAGCTGTGTCCCGGACCCACGGTAGTCTTTGAGTTCCTCGATTACCTTCCGGAACTCGTACTTGTGTCTGTCGCTGTGTTCCTGTTCGCTCTCACTCATTAATTAACGTTGGCGCGAGTCGGATAAGAATCTGTTGACACTCCCGTCTGTACTGTCACCCCAGTCGCTGTACCGGCGTCACAGGTCGCCACCCCCGGTTGAACTCGTCAGTGTCTCCGTCGACCGGTAGAGTCGGCACTGTCGGCAGAGACCGAAACTGTTGTTCGTGATGCGGCCCAGATCACAGTATGGAAGTCGAGATCGAATACTGTGTGCCGTGTGGGTTCCGGAATCACGCGATCGAGGTACAGGAGGCAGTGTTGAACGGACTGGAGCGGCAACTCGACGCGGTTAGCCTGGTGATGGGTGACCACGGTGTGTTCAAGGTGACCGCAGACGGTGAGACGGTCTACGACAAGGCGGAGGACGGTGACCTCGACGCGGACGACATCGTGCAGGACCTCCGCGAGCAGGTGTAGCGATGCAGGTCGCACTGCTCGGTGGCACCGGCGACATCGGTGAGGGACTCGCGCTCCGGTTCGGCCGCGACACCGACCACACCGTCATTGTCGGGTCGCGGGACGCCGACCGTGCACGCGATGCCGCCGCGGAGTACGCCGCGACGCTCTCCGAGCGCGACGCCGACGCCACGGTCGAGGGGGCGATCAACCCCGATGCGGCGGCACGTGGGGATGTGGTCGTGCTCGCGGTACCGGCCTACCACCTGGCCGATACCGTCGAGTCGGTGGCCGGTGAACTGGGTGAGTCGGTGCTCGTCTCACCCGCGGTCGGGATGCAGCGCAGCGAGGGCGGCCTCCACTACAACCCGCCGGGTGTCGGGAGTGTCACCGCGCTCGCCGCGCAGGCCGCACCCGACGACGTGCCCGTTGTCGGTGCCTTCCACAATCTCGCGGCCGGCCGACTCGCCACCCTCGACGCCGACCTGGGCTGGGACGTGCCCGTTGTCGGTGACGACCCCGACGCAAAGGAGACGGTGATAGCCCTCGCGAACCAGATGGAGACGGTCCGTGCGCTCGACGCCGGTGGACTCGCCGGTGCCGCCGAGATAGAGGCGCTCACACCGCTGCTGATCAACCTCGCCGCGAACAACGACGGCCTGCACGACCTGGGCGTCTCGTTCCAGTGAACCACCTGCGGGCAGATGAGTCGAGACGCTGAGTCTCCTGTCAACCTGAACCCCGGCGGTTCCTGCCAGTTGTCCCCTCTCTCTGTCAGGTCGACGCCGGTGACTGCCCGGACACAGTAGCCCTCGGGTGTCTGTCTCGTCACCGGGTACCGCCCTCTCTACGCCCGTGAGAGCCCCACTCACCACCGGACAGGCGGCCGGTCGTGTCGCGGTCCGGTTCGACAGACAACGAATATCCAATCGACATACACATATAGGAGGTTGTGCAACAGGAGAACATGGACGTGGACGTCGGGATAGACGGAATCGAAATCTGGACCGGCAAACTGGAACTGGACCTGCCGGGGACGTTCGCCTCGGCAAAGGGCGAGGACCCCGGCAAGTACACCGAGGGACTGGGACTGTACACGTCGTCGTTACCGGACGCGTACGAGGATATCGTCACGATGGCGGCAAACGCCGCCCACAGACTGCTCCGGCGCAAGAACGTGCGGCCGGCGGATATCGGTCGCATCGACGTTGCCACAGAGAGCGCGTTCGACAACTCGAAACCGGTTTCGACGTACGTCGCAGGCTGTCTGGACAAGGTGTTCGACGGCGAGTTCCGCCACGCGAACAAGGGCGAGCGGAAGTTCGCCTGTGTCTCGGGAACCCAGGCACTCGACGACGCACACAACTGGATCCGGGCCAAACGGAGTCGTGGTCGGGCGGCGCTGATTATCGCCACGGACACGGCGCTGTACGCCCGCGACGACCCCGGTGAGGCCACACAGGGGGCAGGGGCGGTTGCGATGCTCGTCGACGAGGACCCCGATCTGGTGAGTTTCGGAACACCACAGGGGATCGGTAGTGTCGACGAGACGGACTTCCTCAAGCCGAATCAGCAGTTCCCCAGCGTCGACGGCAAGCGTTCGATGCAGGTGTATCTGGCACGGATGCGCGAGGCCCTGCAGGATTTTGCCCGGAACGGTGGCGACACCCACCCGGAGAACTTCACGCTCGTCCCCTTCCACACGCCGTTTCCCGGGATGGTCCGGAAGGCCGCCGCGCTCGGATTCCGCCACTGTGTGCGCGGCACAGAGGTAGAGGAGGAGCTCGCCGACGAGATCGGCCGCCAGCCCCGCCCGGAGGCGTTCGACGATCAGGAGGCGTACTTCGAGGCGATAAAATCATACACAGACGATCTACGACACACCAGCACGTACCGGGAGTGGTACGAGCGAACGGTCGAACCGACGCTGTGTATCTCCCGCGAGGTCGGCAACTGGTACACCGGGTCGGTCCACCTGGCCCGGGTGGCCGGCCTGCAGGAGGCGCTCAAGGCCGACCGCAACCTCACCGGCACCAGCCTGCTTCTGGCCTCCTACGGCAGCGGCGCACAGGCCGAGATTCACGCCGAGACCGTCCAACCCGGCTGGCGTGAGGAGATACGCCAGCTGAATATCGACGAACAGCTCGACAGCCGGTACGAGCTCTCCTTCGAGGAGTACGAGGCGATTCACGACGTCCACAACCACGACGAGTCGACCGACATGGAGCCGTTCACCACCCCGCACGGCGAGTTCGTCTTCGACGGCTGGGGCCGCATGGGCGAGCGCGAGTACAGCTATGTCGAGTAGTGAGACAGCGCCTCGGATTTAAATACACCAACGCCAAACTCCGTTGTATGCGCGTTGTTACGACAGATACGGTCCCCGAATCGGAGATAGTCGAATCGCTCGGAGTCGCCCGCGGAAACACAGTCGAGGCACGGAACGTCGGTCGTGATATCACACAGACGCTCCGCAACCTCACCGGCGGCGAACTGAAGGCGTACTCGGAGTTGATGTCGAAAGCCCGGGACGAGGCGCTCGACAGGATGGTCTCGGATGCGGAGAGTCTGGGTGCCGACGCGTTGTCAACGTCCGGTTCGAGACCTCTACCGTCATCGACGGCGGTGCGGAGGTGATCGCGTACGGCACCGCGGTACGACTGCAACAGGAGACCCGGTAGCGACCCGAGATCGAGGTCGATGGCCGAACGGGCAGACCCGGCGAGGGCCGGATTGAGAGCCGGTCGTCTCGTCGGGGTGTTGACAGCGGTGCTGGTCGTTGCGAGTCTCCTCCACACCCAAGAGCAGTTTGTCGGCCGACTGGAGGCGGTGGTCCGGTTCACCGGTTTCGACCCTGGGGGTTCTGTCTCGGTGTACTTCTATCTGTACGTCGTAGGCGCGGCACTCGGCCGGTACGCACTCGGTTATCTTGTCGGGGCACTCATCGGTGTGGTGTACGACTGGCTCGACAGGCCCGCTGTCGCCGTACTCGCGGGTCTGACACTGCTGGTCGGGGTCGCAGACGGTGTCGTCGCGGCAGTGGACACGCGAAACACACTCATCGGCGTCGCCTACGCTCTCGCCTGGCTCCCGTACATCCCGCTGTTTCTCCGGTACGTCGACGACGAGGCCTCGTACACCGACGGTCCTGTCAGGTTCGACGACCACTCATAGGAGTTACAGCGACCCGAGCTGGTGTCGAACGGGACCGTTCAGAGGCGTCTCACCGGTACAGAGCTGTGGGGAGTGGTGAACGCTCGAAAAGACGGTCAGACCGCGAGTTCGACGGTGTGGTCCGATTGGAGCCATGCACTCGGCTCCTCGCGGTCGTAGATAACGATGTCCCCGTCCCCGATCTCGAGTGCTGAGTATCTGTTATCTGTCTTCTCGTCAACATCGGGTGTCTGATCGGTCATCTGAGTTTGCCTCCAGTATGAGAGTACATACCACACACATTTATATGCTTTCTGTGCGTGCGGAGATACTAAACGAGAGCGCGGCGGTCGCACCGTCCGTACCGTGTTCGTGTCGGACTCCGGGCACGACGGCCCGATGCAGAGACCGAGAGGGTCGGGTTCAGTCCGTCATCATGCGCGGTCGAGAGCGATTGCTCAGTCGTTGCCACCGTCGGTTCGGGCGTCGGCATCCGCGTCGAGACCCCGTTCCCCGGCATCGACAGGCGTCTCCCCGCCGAGGCTCTCCGGTTCGGTGCCGGCGTCACCGGTCTTGGGGTCGTCGGGTCCGCCGAGGTCGAGCACCTCCTCGACCTGTGTCACCACGATAACGGCACCGACACCGGCGAGCGCGGCCGCGAAGATGAACGGGACGGCGAACCCGTAAGCAACGAGAAAGCCCGAGAGCAAAGGGCCGGCGGCGACGCCGAACCCGAACGCCATCGTCAGGACCGACAGTGTCGATCCGGACTCGTCGGGCGAGGCGAGATCACCGGCGAGTGCGAGCGCGGGTGCAAACACCATCGCACCGGCGACACCCTGGGCGAACCGTGCGAACACCATCAGCCACGAGTTGAGCACGAACCCCTGTGCGAGCGTGGTCGGGACGAGCAACACCGTCCCGAGGAGGATGAACCGGCGGCGGCCGTAGAAGTCTGTCGCCCGGCCGATCGGGGCCTGCAGGAGGATCTGTGCCAGCACGAACGCCGCGAACTGGAGCCCAAACATCAGTTCACCCTGGCCGAGACGCTCGTTGACCGGTCCGCCGAGCGTCGCGAACACGGCGATACCGAGCGCCATGAAAAACGAGACCACCCCGAGCGCGAACACGGGGTCGAGCAGACCGTCGCCGTCACGGCCGAACACCCGGATAGCCGAGGAGCTGTCCTCCGGTTCCGCCGGCTCGATGTCGGGGTCACGGATGGTGAAAAACACGAGCAGAAAGCTCACGAGAGCTGTCGAGGCGGCAAAGTAGAACGCCGCGTCGAACCCCGAGAGTGAGACGGCGAGTCCACCTAGTTCGAACGAGTACGGACCGGCTCCGACGACGGCACCCCCGGCGATGGGCCCGACACCGAACCCCACCAGCCGGAACGTGTTGTAGGTCCCCATACTCCCGCCGCGGTTGTCGTCGGACGCGAGGTCGTTCACCAGCGCGACTGTCGTCGGGATAATGAGAGCGCCGGCGATCCCCTGAATCACCCGCAACCCGACCAGATGCCAGTACTTTGTTGCGAACGCGTACGCGATGCCGGCGGTGGCTATCAGCACCAGCCCCGTCAGCACGAATATCTTTCGTCGGCCGACCCGGTCGGAGAGCCGACCGGTGAACGGCTGGAGCGGACTGTTGACCAGACCGAACAGTGCGAGCACAATCCCGGTGATTGCGACCTCGGTCAGTCCAAACGTTGCACCGGAGACGAACTCGCTTCTGATAAAAAGCGGTAGTACGACGATCAAAAACGAGTTACCGACCGACTCCGCCATTCGAGCGAGCGCAAGCGCCAGCACCTGCCGGTCCACCCCAAAGAGCTGTCTCATCGAGTGTCCTCACCTATCCATAACATACTAGAAATTGTACCCCGACGGTCTATAAGCTTGCGCGGTATGGAGACACACCCGACCACCCAGGGAGACACACCTGACCCGGACCAGCACTCGTTTCCCGGACGATTCGGGGGACACGTTTACACCGCCGGAGGGGCGCACACGGCAAGTCGCAACCCGGGTGTGACATCGGCGAACAGACAACCTCTCGGTGAGCCCCGGCGCGTGAGATGCTCTGTCCGGTCCTGCCAGTCGGGCGGTTATTCGGGGGCAACGGCGGGCACATCGAGTTCGGAGAGGATCTCCTCGAACCGGTCGTGTGCACGGTTCAACGCCTCGACCGACGCGTCCTCGTCGTCGAGCACCCGCTCGGCCTCCTCAAGCACCCGTTCGAGACCGGTCACAACCTCGGTGTCGAGGTCATCCTGTTCTGACAGCACACGCTGTGCCCGGGAGACGGAGTCGTGCACACGATTTCGCGCCTCGATACGCCGGCGCCGACGCCTGTCTGCCGTCTCGTTGGCGCGTGCCTCCTCGCGCATCTCCGCTATCTCCTCCGCGGAGAGTCCGACCCCGCCCTCGATTGTGACGGCCTCTGACCTGCCGGTGTTTACCTCCTCGGCGCTCACCTGGACGATACCGTTCGTGTCGATCGCGAAGTTCACCTCGATGCGGGGGACACCGGCCTCCGCGGCCGGGATACCGCTGAGCAGGAACTCCGCCAGCAGTTCGTTCTGGTCGGCGCGCTCGCGCTCGCCCTGAAACACACGGATCTGCACCTCGGTCTGGCCGTCGGTCGCCGTCGTGAAATCCTTCGAGGCACGGGTCGGCACTGTCGTGTTCCGGTGTATGACACGCTCGAACAGCCCACCCCTGACCTCCACACCCAGCGAGAGCGGTGTCACGTCCACCAGGACAACATCCGACACGCTGCCCGCGATAACCCCACCCTGGACGGCCGCACCGAGCGCGACCGCCTCGTCGGGGTTGATATCGCGTCTGGGCTCGGTCCCCGCGAGTCGCTCGACGGTCCGCCGGACGGCCGGCATCCGGGTGGAACCGCCGGTCAACAACACCTCGTCGATCTCCCATGGGGTGACACCGGCGTCTGCCATCGCCTGCTCTGTCGGCCCGATTGTCCGCTCGACCAGGTCGGCGGTTAGCTCCTCGAACTCGGTCCGGGTCAGACTGTACCGCAGGTCCTGTGGCCCATCCGTGGTTGTCGTAATAAACGGCACACCCAGCTCTGTCTCCACCCGTGACGAGAGTTCGATCTTCGCGCGCTCGGCGGCCTCGGTCAGACGCTGCATCGCCTCACGGTCCTCGTGCAGGTCCACACCGTGCTCGTGCTCGAACCGCTCGACCGCCCAGTTGATGACCGCCGCGTCCCAGTCGTCGCCACCGAGCCCGTTGTCACCGCTCGTCGCCACCACCTCGAACATCCCGTCTGCAACCTCCAGCACCGACACGTCGAACGTCCCCCCGCCGAGGTCGTACACCATCACGACCTGCTGTTCGCCCGGCGGCATCTCCTCGTCGACACCGTAGGCCATCGCCGCCGCCGTCGGTTCGTTCACGATGCGCTCGACCTCGAACCCCGCAATCTCGCCCGCATCCTTTGTGGCCTGGCGCTGTCTGTCGGTGAAATACGCCGGCACGGTGATCGTCGCCCTGTCGACGGACTCCCCGAGATACTCCTCGGCGTCGTGTTTGAGCTTCCGGAGTATCATCGCGGATATCTCCTCGGGTGCGTGGGACTCGCCCTCCAGGTCGACGGTCACGCCCTCCCGGCCCATCGAGCGTTTTATCGACTGGACGGTGTTCTCGCAGTTCTTGACTGCCTGATTCTTCGCCGACTGGCCGACCAGTCGGCGGCCGTCGTCGAGAGCAACAACCGAGGGTGTCGTCCGGTCGCCCTCCGCGCTCGGAATCACCTCCGGCTCACCCCCCCTGACGACCGCCGTCGCGCTGTTTGTCGTCCCGAGGTCGATTCCCAGTATCCTCTCACCCGCCATACCGACTTGTTGGTACGTGTTCGAATATAAACTCCCGGTCTGTCTGCGACCCTGCGAGGAACTGCTGATATCCGACGCCACCGATCCGGACAGTTCTGTCAGGACTGTCGAGTGCTCTCCGATTGCCCGACCACGCGGGACTGTCGACGGTCACCCCCTCTCACGGTTTGTGAACAAATTTTCGGTGAACCGCCTCGGGGTCAAGTGGTTCGAGAGACTTCGTCTCTCGTCAGCTGCTCGCGGGCATCGCCCGCTCGCAGGTTCGTTGGACGGTGTCCAACGTTCATCACGGAACTCGAAGAGTTCCGAACGACCCTGTAGCATTCGCCTCGACAGCGTGTAAACCGATGAACAGAAAAGTCCTTCAGATTATACTTATCCGGGAGCAGGTCTTGTCTGAGTGTATGCAAACGGGCGAGCCTGGAGACGCCAGGCAGGCACGGAGACAGGAACAGCAGACAGCAGCGGAGACCCGGTTATCGAGGTCGACCAGTTGGAGAAGCACTACGGAGACGGCGAGGAGTCGGTGACTGCCGTCGACGGCGTCTCGTTCAGCGTCGAGCCCGGGACGATCGTCGGGTTACTCGGGCCGAACGGTGCGGGAAAGACCACGACAATAAAATCGATGCTGGGGCTCGTTCTGCCCGACGCCGGGTCGGTCTCCATCTGTGGGGTCGACGTCTACGAGGAGCCGGACCGGGCACACAGCCACGTTGGTGCGATGTTGGAGGGGGACCGAAACGTCTACTGGCGGCTCACGGTCCGGGAGAATCTGGAGTTTTTCGCCGGACTCGGCGGGCAGTATCCCTCCGAGCTCCGTGAGCGCCACGACGAGTTGCTCGAACGGCTCGACCTGGCCGACCGGGCCGACACTGCCGTCAACGAGCTCTCGAAGGGTATGAAACAAAAGGTTTCACTGGCGAGTACGCTCGCCCGTGATGTCGATGTCATCTTCCTCGACGAGCCGACCCTCGGACTCGATGTCGAGACCTCCCGGGACCTGCACGCAGAGCTGCGCCGACTCGCAGAGGAGGAGGGGATCACCATCGTGCTGACCAGCCACAACCTCGATATAATCGAGGCCGTCAGCGACCGGGTGATAATCCTCAACAACGGTGAGGTGGTCGCCGACAACGACACGGCCGCGCTGGTAGACCTGTTCGAGACCCAGTCGTACCGTGTCGTGCTCGACGCACCGGTTCCCGGGTCGGTACGGGCGCGGCTCGAACGCGAGTTCGGCGCGACCTGCCGGACCGACGGCGACCAGGTCACCGTCGAGTGGTTCGATACCGACAGCGCAACAGTGTACGCCGTGATGGACCTGCTCTCCGAGACCGGTCAGGAGCTGCGCGACGTCGAGTCGGTCGACCCCGACCTGGAGGAGGTGTTCCTCCGACTGATAGACGGTGAGGACGGCGCGACCCCCGCTGACACCGCTGCCGTGGGTGTCGGCACAGCGGAACCCGGCGACGGAGCCGACATCCGCCGGCCGTCCGAATCCGTGGCACACACCGGGGACGAGCGGACTCACGAGGAGACAGCCGACGAGGATGATCTGGAGACAGTGGCGACAGCCACATCGACCGCCGGCAGTCCGGGGGGTGAGCAGTAATGGCGACCGCGGACGAACCCTCGACCGGAGCGACCGAGAGCGAGGAGTCCACCTGGCGCCCCTCGCGGCTCGCGCTCGTCTCCGTGATCGCCCGGAAGAAGTTCACCCTGCTGGTGCGGTACCCGCTCAACACCGCAACCAGATTCCTCACACTGGTTGCGCTGTTTGCTGTGATATTCTTCGGCGGAGGGGCGGTCGTCGGCGCGTCGCTGACCGACTCGCTGGGCGGTATCATCGTCGGGCTGTTCATCTGGACGCTGTCGATCGTCGCCTTCTCCGGGCTGTCCTGGAACGTCACCCGCGAGGCACAGTGGGGGACACTGGAACGGCTGTTCACCTCACCAAACGGGTTCGGGTTCGTCATGCTGACGAAGATGGTGGTGAACGTCGTGTTCAGCTTCCTCTGGGCGTTTGCGCTGCTGGTGGTGATGATGGTCATCTCGGGCGAGTGGCTCACGGTCGACCCGCTGACGGTCCTGCCGCTGGGTGTGTTGACAATCGCATCTATCAGCGGTGTCGGTCTCGTCTTTGCCGGGTTGGCGCTGCTGTACAAGCGCATCGAGAACATGTTCCAGCTCGTGCAGTGGGGCTTTGTCGGCCTGATCGCCGCACCCGCCGGCAGTGTCCCGGTGTTGAAGCTCCTGCCGGTCAGCCACGGGAGCTACCTGCTGCGGCGGGCGATGGACGACGGTGTCCGTCTGTGGGAGTTCGCCCCCGCCGAACTCGGCCTGCTCGTCGCGACCAGCACGGTCTACTTCCTCGCCGGTTACTACTGGTTCACACGCGCACAGCGGCGCGCTCGCCGGAAAGGACTGATGGGCCAGTACTGACCGCGCTATCAGTCGGGTCTGCAGGTCGCCAGACCGGGCCTACCGCTCGTGGTCGTCGGGTCGGTTGGATTCGATTGCTTCGGCTTTCTCCTCAATGCTCTCGAGTTCGCGCTCGGCCGCGGTGGTCCCCATGCCGTGTGCCTCCAGCACCGACGCGTCCAGACGGGAGGGCGCGAATCCACCGTCCTCGCCGTCCTCACACTCTTTGCTCTCCGCATCGTTGCCACCGAGTCCGAGTCGAGACAGTAACTTGCGGAACATACTGTATCTCTGTATTCTATATACATTCGTCTTCGGATTTGTCGCCTCAAATATGTGGATAAAGGGGTATCGGAACCCGCCAGTTTTATTCTCGATTGACACCCTGCGTCTCCCTCGAGTTGGTGCTGTAACCGGCGGAATCGGCCCGGTGTCGTCGGCTCAGTCGGGGACAAGTCTGACAACCAGGGCGTCACTGTCGTCGTCGGCTCAGTCGGGGACCAGTCTGACAACCGGGGCGGCCCGGTGTCGTCGGCTCAGCCGGGGACCAGTCTGACAACCGGGGCGTCACTGTCGTCGACGGCGACGTAGGGGTAGCCGGTCTCCGGGGCGACGGTGACAGCACGGACACGCCAGCCCCGGTCGGCCAGAAGCGGGTCCAGTTCCGTCAGGTCGCGCCCGTCGACGGTCAGTCGACCGAGATACTGGCCGGCGAGGTTACCGACGAGGAGGTCGCCCTGCAGGGCCGGGAACGCGTCACCGTGATAGAACGTCGCCCCCGCCGGCGGGAACCCCTCGGTGCCACACTCCCAGGTGTACGCCGGCGCGACGGTATCCGGTCGCTCCTCGGGTGGGTCACCGACAGGCGTGCTCGTGCCGTACTCACAGCCGGTGTCGGCAACCGGCCAGCCGTAGTTGCCGCCCGCCTCGAGGATATTTATCTCGTCGCCGGCGTTCTCGCCGTGTTCGCTCTGCCAGATCGCGCCGGTCTCCGGGTGGACGGTCATCCCCTGTGGGTTGCGGTGGCCGTAGCTGTAGACGGTGTCGGCGGCGCCGGCGGTGTCCACAAAGGGGTTGTCAGCCGGAACGGAGCCGTCGGGGGTCAGACGGAGTGTCGCGCCCAGTTCGTTCGACCGGTCCTGTGCGACGTGGTCGGGACCGAAGTTCTTGAACTGGCGGTCACCGACTGTCAGGTAGAGCTGTCCGTCCGGACCGAAGACGACCCGCGAGCCAAAGTGGGCGTCGGAGTCGACAAACGGCCGGGCGGTGTGTAGCGGTTCGAACGAGTCGAGTCGCGGCTCCGACCGGTCGAGACGGCCACGTCCGACCCGGGTGGCGGTCTCGCCGGCGTCGTCTGCCACCGAGTAGGTCAGGTACACCCACGGCTGGTCCGGGAACTCCGGGTGACAGGTCACGTCGAGCAGTCCGCCCTGTCCGCCGACGAACACATCCGGCACACCGGACACCGGTTCGCGGCTCCCGGCCTCGCGATCGACCAGTTGTAGGCGGCCGCGACCGTCCCGCTCGCGCTCGGTGACGAGCAGTCCGCTGTCCGGCAGGACGGCGAGCCCCCAGGGGTTATCGAGTCCGTCGACGACAGTTTCGGTCTCGAACGAGAGCGCCGGGTCCCCGGCCGGGTCGTCGCCTGTCGACCCGAGACAGCCGGCAACCGCGGCGAGTGTCACACCCCCGGCGGCCAGCAGTCGCCGCCGTGATAGCGTATCTGTCTCTCCCATCAGTTTCTCTTAGGAGTCTCCGGTGGTTTCACGGTATCGACCTGGACTCTCGACACCCGGATTCTCGGCGTCGTACACAGCCGTCTACCGGGCGCGAGCACCGAATCACAGGAGCTAATAGCCGGTCGCGGAAACTGTCCACCGATGAGCTACCGGACGCTCGACGACCTCGCAGGCGGGCAGCGTGTTCTGGCACGGTTGGACCTGAACTCGCCGGTGTCGGTCGGTGTCGTGCAGGACAACCGGCGGTTTTCGCGTCACGCAGAGACCGTCACCGAGTTGATCGAGGCCGACCACCGGGTCGCGCTGCTGGCCCACCAGGGCCGGCCCGGCCGGGATACGTTCCTCCCGCTCGAACAGCACGCCGATATCCTGGCCGACCACATCGACCACCACGTCGAGCACGTCCCGGACACGTTCGGGCTGACCGCGCGCGACGCGATCGAGGCGCTCGACCCGGGCGAGGTGATCCTGCTCGAGAACACCCGGATGACCGACGACGAGTTGCCCGAGCGCGACCCCGCGGCACACGCCGACAGCGACCTTGTCCGGACGCTCGCGCCGATGTTCGACGCCTACGTCGGCGACGCGTACTCGGCGACCCACCGCCGACACGCGTCTATCGTCGGTCTCCCGACGGTGATGGACGCCCACGCGGGCCGGGTGATGGTGAGCGAGTACGAGGCGAACTCGGCGATCGCGACCCGGGAGTTCGACGGCGAGGTGACGATGGTCGCCGGTGGAAAAAAGGCAACAGACGTGATCGACGTGATGGCCGCCATGCAGGACCGCGTCGACAACTTCCTGCTCGCGGGGGTCGTCGGCGAGCTGTTCCTGCGTGTGGTCGGGTACGATGTCGGACGTGACATCGACGAGGAGGACGTCTACGAGAGCCAGTGGCGGGCGAACCGCGAGCGGATCCGTTTGCTCGTCGAGAATCACCCGAGTTCACTCGTGTTCCCGAGCGACCTCGCGTACGCCGACGAGAACGACGAGCGCGCCGAGGACACTGTCGCGGATGTCCGCAACAAGGACCACGACTACCGCGATATCGGGGCCGACACCGTCTCCCAGTTCTCCGAGATAGCCGGTAACTCCGCGGCTGTGTTCGTGAAAGGCGCGCTCGGCGTGTTCGAGGACGAGCGGTTCAGCACCGGAACAGCCCGGCTGTTGGAGGCGATCGGCCGGTCCGACGCGTTCTCGGTTGTCGGTGGTGGTGACACCTCCCGTGCCATCGAGATGTACGGCATGGACGAGGAGGCGTTCTCACACGTTTCTATCGCCGGCGGTGCGTACATAAACGCACTCACCGGCGACCCGCTCCCCGGTGTCGAGGTGCTGAGAGGCGAACACGGGCGCAACCGGGATGCCGCCCGGGACCGGGCCTGAGAGCACACGCACAGCTCTCGGGTGCCTGCACAGACAGAGACGGGGTGATCTGTCACTCACCGCCGGCACCGGGCCGGTATATTCCGGTGACGCTGACGCGGTCGGTGCCAAAATCGAACAGGGTGTCCTGTGTGTCACTGCCGAACGCGGTCTCCAGGCGCTCGGTTGCGCCCTCGAGCGCCTCCGTGGAGGGGTACACGGCGGCCACCTCGGCGGAGAGACGGTCGTCACTGAACGTGTGTGCGGCGACGAACGAGGTGGCGTCGGACAGCGCGTTTGCGGAGCTGTCATCTTCGGGCGACTCCGGCGAGGTTCCGTGGCCCGCGAACACGACATCGGGGTCGTCGATCTCACCGAGCACCCAGTTGAACGCCTCGATTGCCTCTGTCGCGCGCTCGCGCTCGCCCTGGACAGCCCCGAGTGTTCGTTCAACGGATGACCGGTCGTTCGCGACGACGATATCGGTGCTCGACACGGCGACGGTGGTCGTGCGGTCCCCCGTGGTCTCATAGACCGTGTACGGGCCGGTTTCCTCACCCGGTCCGAACGGCGCCCTCTGGTCGGTTCCCTGTTGTAGTCTCTCGGATATCTCCCCGGGAGCGACCGTTCCGAGTGCCACGAACGTCCCGCCGACCAGGAGGAGCGCGTCCACCTCTGACTCGAGATCACTCTCCTGGTCACCGACCAGCGGCCCGAGTCCAAGCGTATCCAGCACCGTGCTTCCGGTGACCGCCAGCCTCGTTGCCTCCGCGGGCAACAGTAACATCGGGTCCTCACTGCCCTCGATCAGATTGTCGAACTCACCCCCTGCCGTCTGGATCGCCTCGAAGTCGGCGTAGGCGACACTCACCTCGCCGGCATCGTCTGCTGTGAGATACTCCGGGTACGGGCGCGGCTCGACCCCACCACCCGGGTTATTCCCGTCCGGACTGTCGTTTCCGTCACCGCCTCCGTCCGGACTGTCGTTTCCGTCACCGCCTCCGTCCGGAACCGCCTCCGTCCGGACTGTTGTCTCCGACATCAGTTCCATTATCGGTTGTAGTGTCGTTGTTGTTGTTGTCACCGCCGAGACAGCCCGCGAGAGCGAGGAGACCTGCCGTACAGCCCGCTTGCACGAGGCGCCGTCTGCCGATTTGGGGAACCATACTCCGACGGAACGGGCGCTCGGTTATAAATGCCGGTGGGACCGTCCGGAGCCGCGGCAAAGCGAATCAAAGCGGATTTGTTCTGCGGGGCAGTGGTATAACTCAATGGGAACATACGGGACCCGAGAGACAGACGACAGGGCCAGACAGCAGGCCGCAATCGTCGCCAAAGGGTTGACACGGCGGTTCGGTGAGACGGTGGCCGTCGATGAGCTCGATCTGGAGGTGCCGGAGGGGACCGTCTACGGCTTTCTGGGTCCGAACGGTGCCGGCAAGACCACCACCATCGAGATGCTGACCACACTGCTTCCACCGACAGCAGGGCAGGCGCGGGTCGCAGGTGTTCCTGTCGACAACCGTGACGAGCTAAAGAGCTACATCGGCTACCTCCCCCACGAGTCGCCGGTCTACGAGTCGTTCACCGCTCGCGAGCAGTTGGCCTACGCGGCCGACATCCGGAATCTCGACACAGACACAGCCGACCAGCGCATCGAGGAACTGCTGGAGCGTGTCGGTCTACTCGCCGACGCCGGTGACCGCATCGATACCTACTCACAGGGGATGCGCCGAAAGGTCGGCCTGGTGCAGGCGCTACTGCACGACCCCGAGGTTGCCTTTCTGGACGAGCCGACGAGTGGACTCGACCCGCGTGCCTCCCGCGCGGTTATCGACCTGATACACGAACAGGTCCAGGCGGGCACGACTGTCTTTCTCTCCTCACACATTCTGCCCGTTGTCGAGGAGCTCGCCGACACAGTCGGTGTTCTGTACCAGGGCCAACTTGTCGCGGAGGACAGCCCGGACCAACTCGTCGACCGCAGGGACAACAGCGGAACGCTCGAAGATGTGTTCCTCGAGGTCACCACCGACAGACCGATCTGAATATGCCAGGGCTTCGGACAGAGCTCGGCGTCGGTGTGGCGATTGCGCGCGCGGAACTCCGAGACCTGCTCCGGCGCAACGACTCCCGCCGCCAGCTGGCGACACTCGCACTGCTCGCGTTGCTCGGGGTTCCGGTGTGGCTCTCGCTTGTCCGGCAAGGGTATGCCCTCGGTGTGACAACCCGGGGCGGGACATCTGCGGCGGTGGTCCCGGTCGTGCGGAACCTGCTGGTCCCGGGGCTGTTGGTGGTGGCACTGTTCGGCGGGCTCGGGGCAGCACAGTCACTCACGCGAAACGCCGTCCGTCCGCTCGTGCTGACGACCGCCTCGACGCGGGCAGTCGTCGTCGGCAAACTCCTGTATCTGCTGTCGACGTGGCTGCTCGTGCTGACACTGGCCGCCGGACCGGCCTTTGCCTACGCCGCCGGCGCCCGTGCACCGGTGTTCGTGCTCGCGCTCCTCGTCGGAGGTATCCCGCTTCTGTTGCTGACGATGGGGGTCGGCCTCTCGATGGCGTACCTGCTCTGGGTGTCCATCGAACGGCTCGGTCTCCCGGAGATGGCCCGCAGGCTGGTGACGGCTTCGCTGTCGGTCGTCGCCTTTCTGTTCGCGCTCGTCCTCGGGCTGTCTCTGGGGCAGACAACGGGTAGCACCAGCGGGCTGGCGCTGCCGACCGGCGACCCGGTTGTGCCGCTGGGCTGGTACGCGGACCTCCTGTTCGTCGGGTCACCGGTGGCAGAGCCGTTGGGTCCACGCACCGGGGTCGCGGTGCTCGCAATCTGGGCCGGACTCCCGCTGGTGTTTGGTGTGTTGGTTCGACTCGCTCCTGCCTACTGGTACGCGACGCCATCGGACGGGAACGCCGACAAACGCAAGGGGTCCGGCACGGTTCCCGAGTTCGAGTCCACACCGGGCGAGCAGATCGGCCGTGGAACCGGTTTCTTCGGCCGGTCGGCGACACTCCGGGCGGCACTCGGTTACGCCCGCCACGCCGCACGTCGCCCCGACCGGTACGTCTACCTGTTTTACTATCTGTTCCCGGTCGCGATGGTGCTCGTCCCGCTCGGGGTGAGCAACCCCGAGATGATACCTGCGGCCCTGGGAGTCGGGCTGCTCTTGCTCGGGGTCTGGTTTGCCGGGAGCGTAGTCTGTCTCAACCCGCTCGGCACCGAGGGGGCGATGCTCTCACAGCTCGTGCTCGCGGAAACCCCTGCACAGACGTTCGTCCACGCCAGACTGCTCGTCGGTCTCACGGTCGGTGCGGTCCTGTCACTCACCGGTCTCGGTATCGTGGTCGTCTGGGGTGTGGGGGTTCCGCCGGTCACCGTCACGACGGTCTGGGTCGCCCTGCTCGTCCTCGGCGGACTCGCGGCGGTGCTGGTGGTGAGCGGTACGTTCGCCCTGGCAATCGGCTCCGTGCTACCAAAGTTCGAGACAACGGAGGTGTTCGATAGCATCGAGACGCTCGTCCCCTCGGTGTTCGCGGCTCTCATCCACGGGGTGGTCGGTCTCGTCGTGCTCTCGGGGACCGCCGGAGCGGTGCTCGCACTCTCACCGGGGAACCCGCTCGGGATACCGCGTCGGGTGGCCCTGCTCGGTGCCGGACTGCTCGTGCTCGCGCTCGTCGCGCTCGCGGATGGCTCGCGTCGATACGCCATCGCTCGGGTCCGGACGTACGGCCGCGAGGGTCTCGGTCTCGGGCGCACGTACGCCGTCTACGCGGCCTTCGGTCTCTCCGTGCTCTCCCTGTTGCTCGGGCAGTCACTCTCTCTCGCCGCGGTCGCGCTCCTCGGAGTCGAGGTGCCCGTCGAGACACCCGACCTAACTATTCTGTTCGTGCTCGAGTATCTCGGCGCTGTGCTCGTCGCAATCGGGTTTCTGTACGTCAGCCGCCGTGGGCTCTCGTATCTCGACATCCGGCTGCCTACACGCCGCGAGGTGGGTGTTGTCGCCGTCGGCCTGCTCGCCCTGCTCGCGCTCCAGGCGCTCGGCTCGTTCGTGATCGGACAGCTCGACCTCCCCGCCGCCGAGAACACACTGTTCAATCTCGAGGACGGCGACCCGTCGCTCCTGTTCGTGCTCGTTCCGCTCATCCTGCTGGTAAACGGTCCTGTCGAGGAACTGCTGTACCGGAACGTCGTCCAGAAGTACCTCACCGAGCGGTTCCCGACACACGTCGCCGTCCTGCTTGCGAGTGTCGTGTTCACACTCGCACACATCCCCGCGTATCTGGTTGGCGGACCCAGTCTCCTCGGTGTCGTGGTCACACTCGGGTTGCTGTTCGGTCTCTCCTGTGTGCTCGGCACGCTGTTCGTCCGGACGCGGAATCTCGTTGTTGTCGCCGCCGTCCACGGACTCTACAACGCGACCCTCCTAGTCGCCCTGTACCTGACCGCCGCGTAACCCGACACGAAGGTTGCTCGAACCCGACAGGGAACTCCACCCACCTCAGGTGGTCGACGTCCGTCTCGTGACCCTGATGTGACCGGTCGCCACACTCCCCGGCAGTCTCTCGGGAAGACGGTCACGCCGGACGCGTGTGCCCGGGAGCCACAGAGTCACGGAACCGTCATATGTACCGGGAGCGAACAGACGGCTATGAGTAACAGAGTGGTTTCGGAGCGGGTCGACGCGACGGAGCCGGTGGCACTGTCGGCGTCGTTCCTGCTCGCGGTCCGGCGCGACGACCCCACAGAGGAGCTCGCCACGACCCTCGCCGACCTCGACAGCGAGACACTCGCAACGAGTCTCGACACCGACGACGCACGCACCGCGTTCTGGGTCAATATCTACAACGCGACCACCCAGCGGGCACTCGCCGAGGACCCGGGTCGGTACGAGAGTCGCCGGCAGTTTTTCTCCTCGCCGCTCGTGACTGTCGCCGGCAACTCCCTGAGTCTCAACGACATCGAGAACGAGATTCTGCGCCGCTCTCACAGTCTGCTCACAATGGGGTACATCCGCACACCGGGGCCGTTTCGAGACGGGTTCGTCGAGACACACGCGCCCGACGAGCGAGACCCCCGGATTCACTTCGCGCTCAACTGCGCCGCCGACAGCTGTCCGCCGATCGCCGCCTACACACGCGAGGAGGTCGACTCACAGCTCGACCTCGCGACGCGGGGCTACCTCGACGAACACGTCACGTACAACCCCGACGCGCGCGGGCGGTTCGGGGGTCTCCGCGGGTCCGGTCGAGCGCTCGTTCCCCGGGTGATGCTGTGGTTCCGCGGCGACTTCGGCGGCCGCCGCGGTATCGTCGAGATGCTCCGCCGGTACGAGCAGATCCCGTCCGACGCGGACCCGCGGCTCTCCTACCGGGAGTGGGACTGGTCGTTCGACCCGGCCGACTACACCGAGGCGGCCTACGCCGACGCGGCCCACGAGAACCGGTGAGCCTCCTCGGCCGGACCTGTGGTGAGACGGTGTCGACAGGGGGTCGACCCGGCACAGCGGGCGGGTTCTGACGCGACACGGAGCGCAATGTTGAGTAGTCTGGGGGGCCATCGTGTCGTATGGAGGAGTCACGGCGGGAGTTTCTGGAGGCACTGTTGTCGACATCGACACCATCAGGGTTCGAGACACCGGGCCAGCGTGTCTGGGTCGAGTACGTCTCCGAGTTCGCTGACAGGGTCGAGACCGACGCGTACGGGAACGCGATCGCGGTCGTCGAGGGTGGCGAGTCGACGGTAGCGCTCGCGGGACACGGCGACGAGATCGGGTTCATCGTCCGTGATATCGACGACAGCGGGTTCGTCCGGCTGTCGCGCATCGGCGGCTCGGACCGCACGGTCTCGAAGGGCCAGCACGTCACGGTTCACACCAGCAACGGACCCGTCTCGGGGGTCATCGGTCAGACGGCGATCCACCTACGTGATCGGGACAACGACGGTGTCGACGATATCGCGGAGCAGCACGTCGACATCGGTGTCAGCGACGGCGAGGCGGCCGAGGAGCTAATCGAGCGGGGGGACCCGGTCACGTTCGAACAGCGAGTCACGGACCTGGAGAACGGTCGCATCGCGGCCCGGGGGCTCGACAACCGTATCGGAATCTGGGCGGCCGCCGAGGGGCTCCGCCGGGCGGCGGAACAGGGTCCCGAGGCGACGGTCTGTGCGGTCAGCACAGTCCAAGAGGAGGTCGGTCTAAAGGGCGCACAGATGGTCGGGTTCGACTTGGCCCCCGACGCCGCAATCGCGGTCGACGTGACCCACGCGACCGACGAACCGGGTGCGCCGCCGAAGCGGGACGCCGGTGTCGACCTGGGCGGCGGGCCGGTTGTCTCCCGCGGCAGCACGAATCACCCCGTGGTCGTCGAGGCGACCCGGAAGGCCGCCCGGGCGGCCGACATCGAGGTACAGCTCGAGGCAGCGGGCAGCCGCACCGGAACCGACGCCGACGCGTTCTACACTGCCCGTGGTGGCATCCCCTCGCTGAACGTCGGTGTACCAAACCGGTATATGCACACACCGGTCGAGGTGCTCGACCTCGAAGACCTGGACCAGACAGCAGAGTTGCTCGGAACGGTCGCCGCTCGTGCGCATCGACACAGCTTCGAAGTGGAGCTGTGAGTCTGTCCACCGGTTGTGCGTGCGAGCCGGTAGTGATGGGAGCCGACGGGCCGATCTGAGGCGGCTCTCACGAGGCCGAACCGACGAGGAGTGTGTGACAGGTCCGGCGGTGACGACAGTTGCCCCTGTTTGGGTGTTCACAACTGGGTCGCCCGCACTCACCGAGGAGTGTCCGCCCACCGCGAAACCGACGGGCGCGGCAGCCGTGTCCTCTCGTGCGGGGACGCCCACACAGTCGAGACTCCCGTCTTGGCCACGAACTATCAGGAAACGAAAAGGCTGATAGTCCGATCGCGACTCAAAATCAAAAACGCAAGACGGCAGCCGGATTATCCGCCGAATCTGGGGTGAATTTTTGCCTAACTGATTAGGGAACACCTCGAATAACGGGCAGAACCAACAGTGGTGTATGGCTGCGAAGGAACACTCAGAGGATAGCGCAGGCACGGCGCCCTCGAACGGGACCGTGCTGTTTGTCGACGACGAACCCGAGATTCTCGAGATGTACGAACTGCTCTGTCAGTCAGAGTACACCGTGCGGACCGCACAGACCGGTGCAGAGGCGCTCGAACAGTTTGGCGACCAGGTTGATATCGCCTTTTTCGACAGGCGGATGCCGGATAGTTCGGGGTACGAACTTATCGAGGAGATTCGTCAAAAGGGACACCAGACACCGCTTGGGGTCATCTCGGCGCTCGAACCCGACTCCGGACCCGACACCGAGATCGACGTCTACCTGACGAAGCCGATATCCAGGGCGGACCTGACCGACACGATAGACGAATACACCGACTAGTGCCGCTTCGAGACTGTTCTCGGGGACAGGGTCGTTCGAACGCGGGTGTCGACCACGAAATCGGGACGACCCCGCGGAAGTGGGTCTGACTACTCCCCGTCGGCGTCGCGCTGTCGGTTCCGGTCCTGTTGGCTGTAACCCCCGGTCTGGCCGTCCCGTCGGGCGTCACTGACCGCTCTCGATATCGACTCGTAGGCGGCCTGTGTCCCCTCGCCGCTGTGTGACATGCTCAACGACTTGTCGCTGTCCATCCCCATCTGTTCGGCGGTGAGCGCCGCGTCCTGGTTTGCACCGATGAACAGGAACTCCCAGCCGTGTTCCTCCCGGTGCCGACTAACGAGGCCTTGGACCTGCTCCTGTGGTGTCTCGGAGGCGTTCTCCTTTCCGTCGGTCAACGTGACCAGAATGACGTTGTCGGGTTGGTCGGTCCCCGGCAGCGTCTCGATACTGTCGTCGGTGCCCTGTATCGCCGTCGAGAGGGCGTCGTGGAGCGCCGTCTGTCCGCCCGGCGTGTAGTTCTCACTCGTCAACTTCGTACCTCAGAGATCGGTATCGCCTCGTACAGCAGCGTGACCGTCGTGTCGAACTCGTACAGCGTCACCGTCGCGGTGCCCTCCTCCCCCTGTTGCTCCTGGACGAACGTGTTGAACCCACCTCTCGTGTCGTCCGCGATTGTCGACATCGAACCCGATGAGTCGAGCACGAACGTTATCTGCGTGTGCATACAGACGTACTTTCACTCGAGAATAAAAACTGCCGGGTCGGGGGCTCCACGTTTTTCAACACGGGTCACAAACAGGGGGATATGCACGAGCGCGCAGCGGCGTTCAAGCAACGAGCAGCGGAGTCGTTCGGTATCGAGGTGGATGTCCACGAGTTTCCGGAGGGAACAAAGACAGCAGCGGACGCCGCGGCGGTGGTGGGGTGTGACCTCGCACAGATCGCCAGTTCACTCGCCTTTGTTGCCGACCGGTTCGTCGTGAGCGTCACGAGCGGGGCGAACCGGGTGGACACAGAGCGACTCGCCGCGCTCCAGGGGGCAGACGGGGCACAGATGGCAGACCCCGACGAGGTGTCCAGCACGCTCGGCTGGTCTATCGGTGGGGTTCCACCGTTCTGTCACGACACACAGGTTCCGGTGTATCTCGACGAGACGCTAACAGACTACGACACTGTGTGGGCGGCGGCAGGCACCCCGGAGGCTGTGTTCCCGATCCACCCCGAGGAGATCGTAGAACACGCCGACGCGACAGTCGTCGACATCGCCGAGTGATACTGTCGGACGGAGATGGGTGAGTTTCTACGGGACGTGGGCGGGACAGTCTGTGACAGATGTCCCCCCCTGCGAACATCGGTCGGGAGACACTCTGCCCGGCAGTACAGGTCGCGCCGCTCACGCCGGGGGTTCAGGGGTGTCCCCCGGGGTTGTGAGTCGGCGAACCGCGTCGCCGTCCACCGCCTCGAAATCGAGTTCCGGGTGAACGAGCCCCGCGAACAGCTCCAGCGTGTCGAGGAGTCGCGGGCCGGGTCGGTTGACGTACTCGTGGCCGTCGACCAGGTACACACGGTCCTCGGCAACCGCCGTGAGGTTGGCCCAGCCCTCGCGGTCGGTCAGGTCCGCGCTGTTCTCGACAGTCTGCTCGATGTCGAACCCACAGGGGGCGGCGACGAGCACCTCGGGGTCGTAGGCCCGGATATCGGCCCACTCCCGGGGTCGGGAGCGGTCGCCGGGATCGGCGAGTCCGTAGCTCCCCCCGGCCTGTTCGACCATCCCGGGTATCCAGTGACCGGCGACCATCACCGGGTCCATCCAGTCGAGCACCGCGACACGGGGACCGTCCGCCGGCGTGGCTCGCTCGACACGGTCGACCCGCTCGCGGAACCCGGCCAGTAGCTTGCTCGCGCGCCCCTCGCGACCCAGCACCGCACCGAGTCGTTCGAGATCGTCGAACACGTCCCCGAGACTGTGTGGGTCGGTCGACACGACCTCGGTATCGAGACCGAGTTCGTCGATAGCCCGGCGGATACGGGAGTCGTCGACCGCACAGACCTCACAGATCCCCTGTGAGACGACTACGTCCGGGTCGAGCGCACGCAACCGCTCGCGGTCGATACTGTAGACCCCACCCGACTCGACGGCCTCGTCGACCTGTTCGTCTATCTCCTGGCTAGAGGCGTCGGTATCGATCTGTGAGTGAACGACTGTCGGCTGCTCGCGTGCCTGTGGTGGGTAGTCACACTCGTGGGAAACCCCGACCGGTTCGACACCCAACGCGTAGCAGAGCTCTGTTGCCGAGGGAAGCAGGGAGACGACACGCATACACGACGTTCGGTTGCCGGCGGTTTAGTATCCCCGGCCGGTCACAGCGAGAACCGGTCGCGGATCTGTTCGAAAAAGTCCTCCTCGGTTTTGCTCTCACCCGGGCCGACGACGAACTCCTCGACGCTGATAACGGTCCGTCCACCGTCGGTCGACACCTCGATGAGGGCGTCTGACTTGAGATTCGACAGGGCGTCCTCGAGGCTGTCGATGTCGGCGTCGACCGCTGTTCGGATCGCCAGGACTGTCATGCCGTCGCCGTCGTGCTCGGCTAATGCATCGAGCACCGACACCTCGGTTTCGTCCCGGTCACGGTACTCCGGTTTGGCTCGCATCGTTACATCGTACGCGAGCCGTCGTTTTATAGTTCGCGGCCCGAGAGAGTCAGTCGGCGTCGAACAGACCGGTGCTCAGATACCGCTCGCCGGAGTCCCAGTAGACGGTGACGACGAGCGGGTCCGACCGGTCACCCCGGATGCGCCGGGCGACACGCTTCGCGGCGAGGTTCGACGCGCCGGAGGACTGCCCGACCAGTACCCCCTCCTCACGGGCGAGTCGCCGACACTCCCGCTCTGCCGCCCCGACTGTGACAGTCTCGACCGCATCCAGCAGTTCGCGGTCTGTGTTCTCGCTGATAAATCCCGGACCCATCCCCTGGAACTCGTTTTCGCCGGGGGAGTCCCCCGACAGTACTGCACTCTCTGCCGGTTCGACTGCGACGACCTGCATCCCGGGAAACGCCTCCTGGAGACACCGACCCGTGCCGGTGAGTGTCCCACCCGTTCCCACACCGGCCACCAGTGCGTCGACTGTCCGCTCACCGACCTGGTCGAGTATCTCCGGGCCCGTCGTCCGGTAGTGTGCCGCCGGGTTCGCGCCGTTCTCGAACTGACGTAACTGGACATGGCCACGCTCGCGCTCAAGTCTGTTTGCGCGCTCGCGGGCAGCCGAGATGTCACCTGCGACGAGTTCGAGGTCAGCGCCGTATGCCCGCATCAACCGGCGGCGCTCGGCCGACTGGCTCTCGGGCATCACCAGCACCACCTCGTACCCCTTTGCCGCGCCGACCATCGCCAGTCCGATACCGGTGTTACCACTCGTCGGTTCGACGAGCGTGTCACCGGGCCCGAGTTCGCCTGCCTCCTCGGCGGCCTCGACCATCGAGCGCACCGGCCGGTCCTTTGCCGACCCGCCGGGGTTGAACGACTCTATCTTCGCCGCGATAGTCGTTCCCGCGGGGCTGTCGACACTCACGAGCGGCGACCCGATGGTATCGAGGATACTCTCTCTCACTGTGTGCCCGTAGGTCGTCCCGGAATAAAAGACGGACTACTCGACCCGGCGCGGACGATTAGTCGTTTTTGCCGTTGAACTTGTCGCCCTCACCGTCGAGCAGGTCGTCCGGGTCCTGTATGTCGGTGCCCGTGTCGCCCTGTTTCACCTTCTTTGCCTCCTGTTCCATCTCCTCGAGATCGACGATCTCCTCCTCGTTCTCGAGCTCGCCCAGGATCTCCTGGATGTCGTCGAGACCGAGCATCTCGCGGGTCTCCTCGTCGAACTCGAGACCCTCGAGGACGTGGCCGTTCTCCTTCGTGTCGCTGCCCTGGAGGTGTTTGCCGTACCGACCGACCAGCGAGGTCAACTCCTGTGGCAGAACGAACTTCGTGGACTCGCCCTTGCCGATCTCCTCAAGTGTCTCCATTCCGCGCTCGATGACGGCACGCTCGCCCATCGACTCGGCGGACTTCGCACGGAGCACCGTCGAGATGGCGTCTCCCTGTGCCTCGAGGATCTGGGACTGCTTCTCACCCTGTGCGCGGATGATCTGGGACTGCTTGTCTCCCTGTGCCGCCTCGATTGAACTGCGGCGCTCTCCCTGCGCCTCGAGGATCATGGCACGACGACGACGCTCCGCGGAGGTCTGTTGCTCCATCGCCTGCTGGACGTCCTTCGACGGGTTGACCTCACGGACCTCGACGGACTCGACACGGATCCCCCACTCGTCTGTCGGTTCGTCGAGTTCCGTCCGGATCTTCGAGTTTATCTCCTGTCGCTTGTTCAGCGTATCGTCCAGCTCCATGTCACCCAGCACCGCACGCAGAGTCGTCTGTGCCAGATTCGAGACGGCCTCCTTGTAGTTGTCGACCTGGAGGAACGCCTTCTGTGCGTCCATCACCTTTATGTAGACAACGGCGTCGGCGGTCACCGGCGAGTTGTCACGGGTGATCGCCTCCTGTCGTGGCACGTCCAGCGTCTGCGTTCGCATATCGAACTTGTACGTCTTCGTGACGAACGGCAGCACGAGGTTCGGACCAGGGTTGAGCAGTCCCTGGAACTTGCCGAAGCGTGTGTAGGCGCGTTTCTCGTAGGCACGCACGATGACGATACTCTGGTATGCGGTCACCACTGCTATCAGGAACAGAACGATGCCGACGACCTGAAGCACCGGTGGTGACTCACTTTGCAGCACGACGTCTATCATATCATCTGTACTTGGTGGCGATGATTCAAAAAGCTTTCAGTCGACAGCCTGTGCCCGGTGTTCGGCTGTTAGTACCAGTCTAAGTCCGCAACAAAGGAGCGCAGCATCGAGCGGGAGACGTGTGGCATACAGACGATGCGCAGCTCGTCTGCGCCGGTTTTGGAGACGCGCCAGCCCCGCTCGCGGAGTTCGTCGGTCATCGGCACCGACAGGTCCGCCGCGACGAGAGGCAGGTCGGGACCGGACACCTCGTGCCCCCGGACCTCGAGGGCGTCGGCGACCCACTCGGCGTTCGCCATCGCGCGGTCGTACTGCTCGCGGTAACCCGCCGGCCAGAGTGCTTCTATCGCCGCGACGGCGCTCGCCACACCCGCTCCACTGCGTGTGCCGGTCAGGGTCACCTGCGAGGCCGACTCCAGATACGGCGTGTCGATCGCGAGTTCGTCGAACAGACTCCGGTCGCGGGCGAGCAGACCACCGGCCGGGACCGCTGCCCTGCCGACCTTGTGTGGGTCTATTGTCATCGTGTCGACCTCCGCGTGTGTGAACTGCCACGCGTGGTCGC
>KB659942.1_pt14 | contig 26984 bp, 31 predicted proteins | sample 558768 | NCBI scaffold set KB644980.1 | reverse complement strand
CGAGCCGCTCACAGCGCGGCGTGTAGTGGCCGCTGCCGAAGCCGACGACGTGGCGTGGTCGGCCGTTGCGTGGCCGGCCGCCGTCAACCGGGTGGTGGTCCGCCGCGACACCCCTGAGGTCGAGAACAGCGTTGGCGACGGCACGAGCCGCCATCGGGGTCCTGCCATTCGGCCTCGCCGCTACCGAGTTCGACGAACAGCGACGGGGTTGCACACTCACTGGGGCCGTGGTGGGTGCACTCGATGCCGACCTCGTACTCGTCGGGCGCGTGGGCGTCGAGCGCGTCGACGACCGCCTTGTGTGCGCCCGGTGCGGCGCGAGCGAAGGAGCCGGCCTCGCCACCGTATTCGGCGGGACCGAAGTTGCCGGTGACGTGGGCGGTCAGCAGCTTTCCGGTTTCGCCGGCATGTCGGGAGACGAAGACGATACAATCGAGTTCGTCGGGGTCGGCAAACGCGGGTGTTGGATCGCCGAGTTCGATATGAATCGTGTTGAACTCGCGGAGTTCGAAGCCCTCTGCTGTGTAGTAGGTGCCGCCGCCGCCGCCGTCGGCGCGGCTCCCATCCTCGTGGGCCGTCCACGCGCCGACCGCCCGAAGCTGCTCGCCGATATGGGTCGAGGCCGCGTCCGCCCGACTGACGACGATACCGATCACACTATCACTCCAGCGTCGATCCGCAAAACGCCACCGGCTTCGAGTGGTATCGCTGGGAGCCTTCGCTCCACATCTCCTGTCTCCGGTGATCTCCCCCGGCGTTTCAGATCGAGCAACGCCGGTCAGTGATTAATGAGGGTGTGGGGTACAGATGCGGTATGGACTCCCTCTCACGACGCAAACTGCTCGGCGGCTGTGCGGCCGGGCTGCTGGCCGGGCTGGCCGGCTGTAGCGCCGACGCCGCGATGTTCGTTGAGGCCGTCGAGACGCCGACCGCAGTCGGTCGAAAGGCGACGGACGGACCGGAGCGCGAACCCCGTGACAGCGACCGCGCCGAACTGGTTGCCGCCGCCGTCAACGGCGGCACGAACCGGAGCGACAGCTACGGCCCGCCCTACCAGCCCGACCGGCCGGTCGTGCACAACGACACCGTTTACACGCTCTCGTGGTCGGAGGCCACCCGCGACACGTCCCGGACCGAGCACGAGATCGTGCTGACCGTCCACGACGACGACCGTGCGACCGATGCCGAATTCGCGGATTTACCTGCGGTTGACCGCGAGCGCGTCGATCCGAGGATGGTCGAGACCGCGGTCCGACGTGTCGAAGACACCGACGAGGAATTCCCCGTCGACTACGGCGCGCGGTTCTACTGGCCGCCGGCCGAGCGTGAGGCGTCCGCGCTCGTCCCCGAACCGCAGTACGACACGATCGAGATCGCCGGCCAGCCGGTCGAGCTATCGGTCGAGCCGACGACGGTGTCGCTCGACGTCTATCGGTATACCGCGACCGAACGCGCGTCGTCGGTGGCGGCGTTCGGCCGGAAACTCCGGCGCGACCATCGGTTCGAGCTCTCCGGGCTCTCGAAGCCCGAACGCGAGTTCTTCGACCGCGTGCGCTCAGAGGGGTCGTTTTACAAGGGTTCCTTCGACGACGTGCCCGATGGCGCGTTCAAAGGTCTCGCCGACCATTTCGTCGCCGAGCCCGCGATCTTCGTCGAGAACACGACCGGCGAGTGGCTTACCCGTTACGACGGCACCGATTACTGGGTCGAAATCGACTTCGTGCTGCTGGATGAGTACGCCGACCGACTCCACGCCGTCGAGTCGCTGTAGCGACCGCCTGTCGGCGACTGCCTCGTGTATCAGTCATCGATCAGCGACCGTTCGCACTGCTGGTCGCCGCGTCACCGTCGCCGGCGACATCGACGAAATCGAGGTCGGCGTCGAACCGCCCGAGCAGTCCGAGTGCGGCATACCAGAGATAGCTCTTGATCGGGGTGTCGAGGACGACCGCCGCCACGTAGACGAACAGGAGATAGCCGAGCAGGAAAATCCCACCGACAGCGACCTCCAGTGCGGCCGTTCCCTCGACACCTGACAGCGCCAGCACCGCGAACGCGCCCAGAAAGGTGGTGATGAAAAACGAGACGACGAGCTTGAACGCGGTTGCGATTCCGGCGATCACCCACGAGAGCACGAGATACCCCGCGACGGCCAGCCGACCGCCGGTGCTGTCGACCCAGAACCGCCGCCAGCCGGCCAGCGGCCCCGTCTCCGCGCGCTGCATGATCGGGACGACGAACGATGTCGTCAGCGTGCCGACCACGAGATAGACCGCGGCCGCGACGAGGATACCAGCAGCGATCAGCAGTCCGGTCGTCGGTCCGGCCGTGCCGAGGTCTGCTGGGGTCAGCGTTCCGGTTGCGATCATCGGAATCGTGATGATCAGCGCCGCCACCACCAGCAGCGCGAGCCGGAAGCCGAACAGTTCGGCTCCACGCCGGAGGTTGTGGCGGGCGTACTCCCGGACCGCAGTCGGTTCGTACACAGCGACTCGACGATCACCAGATCCGCGACGGCGTTGATATACTGGATGAGCAGGAACCCCGCGGCGCCGACCGCGAGCAGTACAGCTGTCGACGCGGACCCCAGCGGGTCGCCGGAGATACCGGCGAGTGCGGCGAACCGCGAGACGCGACTCGCGATGCTCGGGGCGAGACTGACCAGCAGGATGAGGGCGGCGAGCTTGAGCCAGCCGCTGATGCCGAGCGCGCCCGCGTACGCCTGCGTATCGTCGACGGCATCTTGGAACGCGTTGAGCGTCGTCATCGCTCCTCCAGTTCGCCGCTGGCTGGTGGAGTCACTGCGCTGTTGCCGGTGGTAGGTTGGCCGTCATGGGACCAAAACAGGGGCTGCATACCTCGCTATCGGCGTCAAATCCATATAAACCGGGGCGACGAATTTCAGAGCCGGCAGTCGCCAGCCGGTCGCTGTCCCCCAGCCAGTGAACGCAATGATTTTTGGGTACGGACGCAAACCGTCCTTTAATGGACACCGACAGTGAGAAAACCATCCTCATCGTGGAAGACGAGGAGTCGCTGGCCGCATTACATGCCCACCACCTGCAGGACGACTACGAGGCGCGGGTTGCGTTCACCGGCGGTGAGGCACTCGTCGAACTCACGTCGGAGATCGATCTTGTCCTGCTCGATCGCCGGATGCCGGGCATGTCCGGCGACGAGCTGCTCGAACATATCGACGACTGGGAATCCGACTGTCAGGTCATCATGGTCACGGCGGTCGACCCCGATATGGACATCATCGATATGCCCTGTGAGGGGTATCTCACGAAGCCGGTCTCGAAGGAGGATCTGCTGACCGCCGTCGAGCAGGCGTTCCTGATCGACAAATACGAGAACCTCGTGATGGAGTACTACGAGACCAGAAAGAAGTACGCGACGCTGTCGGCGGAGTTCGCGCCGGGCGAACTCGACGACGAGCGCTTCGAGGAACTCGAAACCCGGCTTGAGGAGCTCGAAACCGAGATCGGCGACACCCTCGACGAGTTCCCCGACGGCGACCTCAGCGAGGCGTTCCGTGGCATCCACCAGACCGACGACGAGGCCGACGACACCGCAGAGGGTGCCGATGCCAGCGACACAGTTGAAGACGAAGCCGCGGACGACTGAGCGGTCTCACGCGTCGGTTCCGTCTCCCACCCGCTTTTCCGTTGCCTGCCCGTAATGCTGCTGTGACAACCGTCGAAATCGAATACTGCGTCCCCTGCGGCATGCTGGACCGCGCGCTCACCGTCGAGGAAGCAGTTCTCCGGCAGTTTGCCGACACCCTCGACCGCGTTTCGCTCGTCATGGGCGACGACGGCATCTTCGTCGTTCGTGTCGACGGCGACACCGTCTACGACAAAACCGAGGACGGGTTCGATGTCGACGAGATCGTTCGTCGGGTTCGAGCGCAACTCGACGCCTGAGCGGTCGCCGCCGCTGGGCGGCGATCAGTGTCCCCAGCGAACGCCCTCTTCGTTGTACCGGGCGTCGGTGATGCGTTCGTGCTGGTCGTCGGTGATCGACACCTCGGTCGCGCCGACGTTCTCCTCCAGCTGGTCGACCGTTCGCGCGCCGATGATCGGCACGCAGGTGAAGGCGTCCTGGTCCATCAGCCAGCGCAACGAGACCTGCGCGGGCGTGGCGTCAACCTCGTCGGCGACAGCACGGATCTCGTCGAGGACCTTCCAGCCGCGCTCGGAGAGATAGAACCGCTCGAAGCGGTCGTCGAAGCTGGCCCGCGAGCCGTCGGGCGCCTCGACGGCGGTCGGATCAGCCGGATCGGTGCGGGTGTATTTGCCTGTGAGGAAGCCGCCGGCCAGCGGCGAGTACGGACAGACGGCCAGCTCCTGATCGGCCGCCACCGAGAGGTAGTCCTCGACATCCTCGTAGTAGCCCGCGTGGAACAGCGGCTGGACGACATCGAACCGCTGGTAGTCGTTCACGTCGGCTTTCCAGAGCGCCTTCGTCAGTTGCCAGGCCGCCATCGTCGACGCGCCGAGGTAGTTCACTTTGCCGTCCTCGACGAGCCCTGTCAGGGCCGAGAGGGTCTCCTCGATCGGCGTGTTCTCGTCCCAGCGGTGGATGTAGTAGACGTCGAGGTAGTCCGTGCCGAGGTTGTCGAGGGTCCTGTCGATCTGGTTGCGGATGTGCGTCCGCGAGAGTCCCGAGCCGTTGGGGTTGGTCTCGTCGTACTCGAAGTACACCTTCGAGGTGAGAACGAACTTCTCGCGGTCCCTGTTTTCGAGCCAGCTCCCGATGTAGGACTCGCTGGTGCCGTTTGGCTCGCCGTAGATGTTGGCCGAATCGATGAAGGTACCGCCGTGGTCGGCAAAGGCGTCCAGCAGTTCGTGGGCGTCGTCCTCGTCGGTTTCGAGCACCCCGTTGGTCCGGCGGCCGAACCGCCACGTGCCGAAACAGAGTTCCGAGACTTTCGTGCCCGTCGCACCGAGATATCGATACTCCATACCCCCGGTTTCGGATGGAACGGCAAAAGCATATCCAGCGACGACGAGCGATGCTGCAAGACACCCGCGAGAACCGACACTACTCAGAGAAAGACAGTCAGGCCTGTGGTAAACCCGATTGCGATGTAGATGAGGATCATCATGGCCAGCCCGGCAATGTCGAGACTGTCCATGCCGGCCCGTTGGGCGTCCAACGGTAAAATGATACTCCCCGTCGCTCGCGGAGAACACAATCCTTAGGCTGCCGCCCGGCCGACCCCCGACATGAACGAGGCGGTTGTCGCTGCCGACGTCCGAAAGCAGTACGGCGAGACGGTCGCCCTCGACGGTGTCGACCTCTCGGTGGCCGACGGCGAGGTCTTCGGCCTCATCGGCCCCAACGGCGCGGGCAAGACGACGCTCGTGCGCGCGCTGACCGGCACCACCGCCGTCGACGGCGAGGTGTCCATCCACGGCGAGACACCGACCGGGATCGACGCCGACCGCATCGGCCTGTTGCCGCAGTCGTTCGCGCCGCCCGCGCGGCTCACGGCCCGCGAACTCGTCGACTACTACGGCGGCCTCTACGATTCGGCCCGCGACACCGACGACATCCTCGCGACAGTCGGGCTCGAAGACGACGCCGACAGCTGGTATGAAACACTCTCCGGCGGCCAGCAACGCCGCGTCTGTGTCGGCATCGCGCTCGTCAACGACCCCGACGTGCTCTTTCTCGACGAGCCGACGACCGGGATCGACCCCGCCGGGCGGCGGTCACTGTGGTCGGTACTGGAGGGGCTCGCCGAGGGCGGCACCACGATCTTCCTGACGAGTCACTCGATGGCGGAGGTCGAGCGACTTGCGGATCGCGTCGGGCTGCTACAGGACGGCCGGCTGGTCGCGGTTGGCTCACCAGCCGAACTGATAGACAGCCACGGTGGCGGCAGCCGGCTCGTGATCGAGACCGACGACAGCAGCGCGGCCGCCGACGCGCTCGCCGCCGAGGGGTTCGAGGCAACCGCCGAGCCGACGACGGTCGTGATCGCGGGCGTCTCGCCGGTCGATATCGGCGACGCGGTGGCCGCGCTGTCGGCCGCCGATGTCGCCTACGAGTCGCTGACGTGGACCGAACCGAGTCTCGAAGACGTGTATCTCCAGTTGACCGGCGAGACATTCGAGGGCGCCGCGACGCCGGGGGGCAGCGTCGTCGCCGAGCAGACTGCTGGCGACGCGTCCGCGACGCAGGCGGGCACAGCCTCACAGGACAGCGCAGGATCACAGGACAGCACAGCACCACAAGACGGCACAGCGCAGGAGGGCGCACGATGAGCCGTGCGCGACGGATTCGCGCGGAAGCGGTCGGCGCGTGGCACTCCTTCCTGCGGCGGCGCACGGCGGTCTTTTTCACGTTCTTCTTTCCCGTGTTGCTGGTCGTGATCTTCGGCGCGCTCGTGCGGACGCAGCCGACCGGCGGCGGACTGTTCGCCGAGCCGGCGGCCTACTACGTGCCGGGCTATCTCGCCACGGTCGTCCTCTTTACGCCGCTCTCGCGGGTCGGCAGTGAGATCGCTCGCCACCGCGACGACAGCCGCTTCGAGAAGCTGGCGACGACGCCGCTGGGCCGCGCCGAGTGGCTGATCGCCCACACGCTGGTCAACATCGCCATCATTGGCCTCGCCTCGCTGTTGATCCTCGGACTCGTCGTCGCGCTGACCGGTGCGGTGATTCCGCTGACCCCGCGGCTCGCCTTGCTGGCGCCGTTCACCGTCGCGGCCGTCGTGCTGTTCTGTGGATTCGGGGCGATTCTCGGACGGCTCTCCTCGACGCAGGACGGCGTGATCGCCGCGAGCAACACCATCGCCTTTCCGCTGCTGTTCCTCTCGGATACCTTCGTGACGCTCGATCAGCTACCCCCGTGGTTCGCGCCGCTGGTCGATCTCTCGCCGCTGACGTACTTCGCCCGTGGCGTGCGGGCAGTCACGACGGGCGAGCCCGCAACACCGGCACTTGTGGTGCTTGCCGTGCTCGCCGTGATTTTCTTCGTCGCTGGCGCGTACGCGATTCCGCGGACTGATTGAGTGTGCCTGATTGGCCCGCTTTCCTCGGCCGATGCTGATTAGCAGTAATATGAAAAATATCGTCCACAGAGGGGGTCGCAAACCGAGCGGCCGGGTGTGACCGCGATGTTACAGGCTGAAGAGGACCAGCACGATCACCAACAGGATGACAGCCAGCGCGATCAGCCGGCTGTTCGAGACGCCGTCGTCATCGTCGCTGGCGGCCGACGTGTCGCTTGCCGCAGGCTCGCTGCTCTCGGCGGCGTCGCCGCCCGCACTGCCGCCGGTGCCGATACCGTCCTCGTAGTTGGCACGGGTGTCCCGCACGGTCGGCAGCCGCGCGCCGACCTCCTCGGCGATCTCGGCGTTGGTTGCCTCGGGGTCCTCCTCGGCGGCGTTGAGGATCGCCTGCTGGGTCGCGGTGAGGTCGTCCCACGACGACGGTTCGTCGGGTTCGTACGACGAGGAGACGCCGCCTTCGAGATCGGCGAGCGTCAGATCGTCGTAATCGGCGAGCGTATCGCGGACAAGCGGGAGTCGTGCACCCGTTTCGGCGGCGATCTCGGCGTTGGTCAAATCCTCGTTTCCGAGGGCAATCTGGAGGATTTCCTCCTGCAGTTCGGTCGGGTCGCCGGGCGTCCACTCTCTGGATGTGTCGGTCGTGGTCGTCGTCTCCTCGTCCTCGTCGTCCTCTTCGATGGTGCCCTCGCCGCCGTAGTCGGCGGATTTGTCCGGCTCGTATTTGACTCGGGTGTCGCGGACGATGGCAACTGTCGTGCCGGTCTGTGCCGCGATTTCGGCGTTGGTTAGCTCCTCGTCGCTCTGTGCGAGTTCGAGGATCGCCTGCTCGGTGTCGTTGAGCACGCTGGCGTCGACGCCGGCTGGGAGTTCGCCGTCGCCGGCGGTTTCGACCTCGCTGCTGCTGTACTCGTTGTCGGCCAGCGTGTCGCGAACGAGCGTGACGCGAGCGCCGACCTCGTCGGCGATCTCGGCGTTGGTCATCTCGGGGTTTGCCTCGGCGAGCTCGACGATCTCCGACTGGAGGTCGCTGTCGCTCCCACCGACACCGCCACTGCTGCCACCTGCCGTGCCGCCTGCGCTGCCGTCACCGTGTTCGGCGAGCGTGTCGCGGACGGTCGGCAGCCGCGCGCCGACCGCATCGGCGACCTCCCGGTTGGTCGCATCCGGGTTGTCGGCGGCGTACTCGACGATCGACTGCTGGGCGTCGCTGAGGTCGCCGCCAGCGGCCGCACTGCTGGCACCGCCACTGCTCCCGCTGCTGCCGCCGCTGCTACCGCCACCAGCCGCGTCGACAGCGTCGCCGTGCGTGGCCAGCGTATCCCGGACGAGCGGGAGTCGCGCGCCGGTCTCGTCGGCGATGTCGGCGTTGGTCGCCTCGGGGTTCTCGGCAGCGGCGGCGAGAATCGCCTCCTGCGTTGAGCTGAGATCGGCGTCGGTGTCGACGCTGCCGCCCCCGCCGCTGTCGCCGTAGCCGTCGTCCTCTGGCAGTTCGACCTCGTCTTCGTGTTCCTCGCGGACGTCGCGGACCAGCGAGACGCGCGCACCGGTTTCGGCGGCGATCTCCGCGTTGGTCATGTCGGGATTCTGCAACGCGGCTTCGAGGATCGCCTGCTCGGTGTCGTTGAACGACGCGGAATCGGTCGGTTTCAGCATCGGTCCATCCCCCTGTGTCCGACTGCCGTGTGCGACACTGTCTGACAACCGATACCGCTCGTGACGGACCCCACCCCGTCGGTTCTCGTGGTCATACGAGTTGTTCACTCGAAGCGACAGTAATCAATCTAACGCCTTTGGCACCGATTTTCCGGCGAAACCGCCGCGTCCGCCGGGCCTGTGGTCGGTCGATCCCTGTTTTTACTACGGTGGGTGCCAGTACACCGACCATGCACACCAAACACGACGTGTTCCAGCAGCTCCGCGAGAGCGGTGTCGTCGCCGTCCTCCGCGGCGTCGATGCGGATTCCCTCATCGAGATCACCGATGCCCTCCTCGCGGGCGGCGTCACCGGGATCGAACTCACCGCCGACACGCCCGGCATCGCCGACATGGTTGCCGAACTCGACGGCTCCTTCGGCGACGAGATCGCTATCGGCGTTGGGACCGTCCTCGACAGCGAGACCGCACGAACCGTCATGCTCAGCGGCGCGGATTTCGTCGTCAGCCCCAGCCTCCACGAGGACGTGATCGACACCTGCAACCGCTACGGGACGCTCGTCGCGCCCGGGATCATGACGCCGACCGAGGCGATCACCGGCTACGAGGCCGGCGCGGACCTGCTGAAGGTGTTCCCCGCCTCGACGGTCGGCCCGGACCACCTCGGTGCGATCAAGGGCCCGCTCGATCAGATCCCGCTGATGCCGACCGGCGGCGTCAGCCCCGACAACGTCGGCGACTACATTGCGGCCGGCGCGGAATGTGTCGGCGCGGGCGGCGCGCTCGTGGACTACGAGGCGGCCGAGCGCGGCGAGTTCGAGGTCATCACCGAGAACGCCGAGGCGTTCAACGAGGTCATTAGCGACGCCCGCAAGTGAGGGGCAGCCTCATGTGCTGTTGTGAATCAACCGGTGTTCTTATCAAAAATAGCGGCACCTATCTTGATGCTGGGATGTCTGGCTGTGCAAGATATAGAGTATTAACACAGCACACACAGACCGCTGGTTTGACGCAGACCGGTGTAATTATCTAAATGGTAAAAAAAGCAGCAGACGTCACAGAAATATGAACCGAGGTAATATGGCATTCAGGAACGATTCGATAGATGAGGAGTCACCTACACACAGGTTGGTTACGACAAATGATTCTGGAGTCAAAGACTGGGACGATGAGGGGTTAATTGGCGTTGAAAACCAAGCTATGGATATCATATTAGATTATGGCTCTATTGTACATGTTGACGTTGATACTGCACATTCACAATTCGAAGCCGTCGAAAACAAGTTGACCCGACTACAGAAAACTGAACAAATCTTCGTTGCTCCGGACTATGAGTACCGGGCAGTACTCCCTGATGATCGCTCGTTTATTCATACATTGTTAGAAACTCAAAACACCGACGAGTGGCATGACCGGCTGTTTAATCTCAATGCATTCGCGGTTCTTGCCGACCAAACTTGGACGTATCGCTCAGTCCCACACGAATCTCATATTCGTGAGATCAATGCTACTGGCGATGGCGGACTGATCAAAGAGCTATACGACACACTGGATCAACTACGAGGGGCGACTGTAGAGCAATTTAATACATTTTGAAAGCACATATACGAGGATAGTCAGTGAATTGGCTACAAGATCTGAGTGTCATCGAAGCTAAAAGGTTCGTGCCCTCCATCCCGCACGCCAACCAGTGATAATATCGATAATCTGATCCTTGTTTGGCTCAGTTAGCGAATAGACTCAATCGGTACCAAGCCGAATCCGCTCGAAAATCGCCGGCCGGAAATATAGCAGCCCCGCGGTCAGCAGGAACACGAGCGTCGACAGCCCGTAGGAAACCTGCAGTGCGGAGGCGACGACGACGAACTCCCGCCGGAGATGAGCGAGACGATGATCGGCCACGAGCAGGAGACACAGGAAAACAGCCCGAGCAGCCCGGCGGCCGCCGAGCCGGCGGCGTCGATGACGGTCACGTAGACCAGATACGCCAGCGCGGCGTAGCCGACGAGGTAGTTCGGCTGGAGGTTGATCGTCACCAGCTCGCTGGCGTAGATGAGCGCCGGGCCGTACCCCGGCGGGAGCGGCGCGATCCGGAGGCCGCTTGCGACATCGCTGCCGACACCGACGAGCCCGCCGGCGACCGCCAGCGCGGCGAAGTAGGCTGTCGCCACCAGTAGCCCCCGGCGGCGGGTTCGCGTCGAGACCGCCGTCAGATTCGGCCGGCTATTGGCGACGACCCAGACGCCGACGTTGATCCAGAGTGCGGCGTAGGCGACGAGGCGCAGTGAGGCCACACTCGCCGCGGTGAGCGCGACGTAGAGGACGCCGACCAGCAGCTGGCTGTTCAGAAACAGCGCCCAGTAGAGCCGGCGGTCGGCCGGCACCGGGATCGACAGCCCGCCGGAGTTCGGCGTCGCCATCGTCAGAGAACCAGCCCCTCGACGACGATGGCCAGCAGCACCGTCCCGAGGTAGGCGTTCGAGGCGTGGAACGAGCGGAACGCCGCCGCCTCGCTTTGCTCGTAGTGGAGCCGGATAACGAACCAGAGGAACACGCTCCCCAGCCCGACAGCCGTCACGACGTAAAGCCAGCCGAGCGGGGCGACGGCGGCCAGCACCGCGCCGGCGAGCAGGGTCGCGCCGAAGTACCAGAGGATGTGCCGGCGGGTGGCTGTCTCACCGTAAACAACGGGCATCATCGGGAACCCGCCGCGCTCGTAGTCGTCCTTGTAGGCCAACGCGAGGCTGTAGAAGTGCGCGGGCGTCCAGCAGAAGATGAACCCGGCGAGCAGGAGGCCGCCCGCGCCGATGGAGCCGGTGACCGCGGCCCAGCCGATCAGCGCGGGCAACGCGCCCGCGGCCCCGCCGAGAACGGTGTTCTGGACCGTGTTGGGTTTGAGCACCAGCGTGTAGATGACGCTGTAAAACAGGATGGCGACGACGCCGAGGACGGCGGTCAGGAGGTTGACCGTCCAGAACAGTCCCACGGAGAGGCCAGTCAGCAGCAGGCCGAAGGCGACCGCATTCCGCAGCGGGACGAGATCGGTCGCCAGCGGCCGGTCGCTGGTGCGGGCCATCCGGCGGTCGATGTCGCGTTCGAGAATGTGATTGAACGTCCCGGAGGCACCGATAGCCAGCGCGCCGCCGGCCAGCGTCGCGGCGACCGTTCGCGGCGTCAGACCGCTCCCGCCGGCAAGAGCCATCGCCGCGGCCGCAACCAGACAGAGCAGCCACATCAGCCGCGGTTTCATCAGTCGGAAGTAGGCAAACAGCGTCGCCTTTGTCTTGGCGACGGGGTCGCTCGGCACCGGCGGTCGCTCGTCGGGATCGAGCGGTTCCGAGGGCTCGGGCTCGCCGGCCGGCACGTCGTCGGGATCACCGGTTTCGGCCTCCAGCCGCCAGGTCAGCGCGGCCAGCAGGCTCCCGAAGATCGTCATCCCGGCCAGCAGGTGGATCGCCGAGGTGGTTTCGGTGCCGCCGGTTGTCGCCACCACGGCTCCGAGACCGGCCTGCGCCGGATAGAGCCCGAGGGCGACGCCGAGCGCCAGTTTGACGCGGCGACGCGTGTCGATCCGCCACGCCAGCACGCTGACCGTCACCACGGCGACACCGACGGTAACGGCGACCAGGCGATGGCCGAACGCCAGCCAGCCGTCGCCCGTCGTCGGCACTGCCCAGCCGCTCCCGCAGGCCGGCCACGCGGGACAGGCCGCGGCCGCGTCGGTCAGCGCCGTCGCCACGCCGACAACGAGCAGGAGATAGACGCCCATCGTCGTCGCGGCCAGCAGCGCCGGAAACCGGTCCGGTAGTCGACGGAACACACTCACTATCTGATATTGCGCATCGATGTATATATGCGCCGTGTTTTGCCGATGTACAGGGCTGGGTGGGGGTGGCGGATCTGCCGCTGCATCACCCCCGCTGTCGCCTCGAGACCGCCGCAGGAGCCCGGAGTCAGCAGGTATTTACGCTGCCCATTCCAAGGCCGGATAAGGATGAACGCAAAGCGTTTCGGACTCGCGTCGCTGTGTGCGGCAGTGCTGGTCACGCTGCTGGCACAGCCGGCCGCCGCGCAGTCGGTATCGGCCGAGCTCATCACCGGCCTCAACGAGAAGCTGCTCGTGGTCGCGATCCCGATCACGCTGCTGGTTGAGGGGGTGCTGATCTACGCCGTCTTCAAGTTCAAGAACAACGACGAGCCCCAGCCGACCAAGGAAAACAGACGGCTCGAAATCTCGTGGACCATCGCAACCGCCGTTATTCTCCTGTTCGTCGGCGTCGCCTCCTACGGGGTGATGGCCAACGAGTCGGTCGGCGTCCAGACCGGCGATCCCGACATCGGCGAAAACGATGTACTCGTCGAAGCCGAGGGCTACCAGTGGGGCTGGAACATGAACTATCCCGAGCACAACTTCACGAAGAGCGGTGCCGGCTCCGGCCCGACTGTCGTGATCCCGAAAAATCAGGACGTCTACTTCCGGATCGTCTCACAGGACGTGATTCACGGATTCCACGTGCCCGAACTCGGACTCAAACAGGACGCCATCCCGCAGCAGCAGAACTACATCAAGACCAACGTCACGGAGACAGGTACCTATCAGGGCTACTGCTCTGAGTACTGCGGGCTGGGTCACTCCAAGATGTACTTCACAATCGAGGTGGTCGATCAGGCCGAGTACGACGACTGGCTCGCCCAGCAGAAGAGCGGTAGCGCGTAACACGACAGCGGTCATCGTTGTCGCCGAACACAGTGGCTATTTTCTCTCGATAACAGCATCAGAATCAGTTTGGGTCGCAACGGCGTCGGGCCGCCTACAGGGTGAACAGCAGGCGTTGATCGGCGGCGTATCGGGCGTCGGCGATGGTGTGGATCACCTTTTTGATGGTGACACCCTCGGGGAGTGCCTCGACCGGCGTCATCACACGGGCGCGACACCGCGACTCGATGCCGATGTGGTTCGTGTGACAGCCCGGCGGGAGCTGTGAGGAGTCGAGCGGGAGGTCGGCCGTGCCGTAGCCGTTCCCGTCGCTGCCGACGAACGTCGTGTGACGGCTCAGCCAGTGTAGCGGCACGTCGCCCGTGTTCTCGATATCGAACAGCGCACAGTGTCGTGTGGCCTCGGCCTCCATGTCCTCGCTTCGATGCCGGGCGTCGACGAGGTCGCCGACCGCGATCCGCGGGACGCCGACCAGCGTCACCGTCAGATTCGAGATCTCCACCGTGAGCGAGTCCCCGGATCGCTCGTGGATTCTGGTGGCCACATCGTCAGCCGACTCGGCGTCGGCTGCGGTCGGTGCTGTCGATATATCACGCCACTCGACCGAGTCAGCCGTGCCTGTCGCATCCTCACTGGTGCGACGGCTGGCTTCCCGCTCGGCTCCGGGCGTTCGGTCGAGTGGTGGCACCATATGTACACTGAAACGTGACAGCCCGATAAAAATTCTGAACACTATTCTGACACGTCGTCAACGGCTGTTCGGCTCCGGAGAGCACCGGTACTCGGCTGTCAGCGACGCATCACGTTCGGACCAACCTATTTACTGATGTGGGTTCGACTCTCATCTATGTCCCTGTCGGCGCGGATCGAGTACGTTCGCGACAAGGAGAAGACCCTCGTGGTCTTCAACCCGCCAGCCGACAGCACGCTCGTCACCGATCTCCGCGAGTACTTCGCCACCCAGAACGTCACCGTCACGGGCAAACAGACGAGTTCCGGCGAGCCGGAGAACGTCGCCGTCCTCCGGCGGAACGACGAGGTGCTGGCGTCGATTCCGATCGCCAAACTCGAGGAACTGCTCGCCGGCGGCGGGCTTCGAGACACGGGCGTTGGGATCGACGACGCCCAGTACAACGAGATTCTCCAGCATCTCAAGGAGACGACGTTCACCTCCTACAGCAAATCGAAGATGGTCACCATCTCTCACGAGATCGAGGACCGGGCGATGCGCGTCAACGAGGGTCGCCTCTACACCGGGTTCCAGTACCCGGAGAAACTGAACGAGCAGGCCGACCGCTACGAGCGACTGGCGACCACGTCGCTCGATGTCCACACGTTCACCGCTCCGGGCGAGCCGGTCGATATCGAGGGGCTCACCCACCATTCCGAACCGGCCGACGAGATCGAGCGCTCGTGGTTTGTCGTCTTCGACGGCGGCGGCGACGACGCCTACAAGACGGGGCTGCTGGCGACCGAGGAGGGCCCCGATCAGTGGTACGGGTTCTGGAGCGACGACCCGGATCTCGTCGATAGCATCTGGGGGTATCTCGACACCACGTACCTCACGGTTCAACCCTGAGCCGGCGGCGGTGGGGACCCCTCCGATCAGCCGATCACGACAGCCGATATCTCGAAGCGTGCGCCGCCCTGCTCGCCCTCCGTGACGGTGATCTCCCAGCCGTGGGCGCTGACGACGCCGTCGACGATCGCCAGCCCCAGTCCGAGGCCGTCCTCGCTCTCCGAGACCCCTGTCTCGAAGATGTCGTCGCGTTCGTCTTCGGGAACCCCCGGGCCGGAGTCTTCGACGTAGAACCCGTCGGCAGCCGGGAGCGCACCGACCTCCACGGTCACGTCGTCGCCGCCGTGTTCGACGGCGTTGCGGAACAGGTTCTCGACGAGTTGCTGGAATCGCTGTGGATCGGCCTGCAACGCGCAGTCGCTGGCGACATTGAGTGTCGCCTCGCTTGTGTCGACGGTCGCCCAGCAGTCGTCGACAACTGACTCCAGTCCGACGACATCGGTGTCGGTCACATCCTGACTCTGCCGGGCCATCGCAAGCACGTCGTCGATGAGATCCTCCATGCGGTCGAGTGCACGACTCGCCGTCGCCAGCGCCTCGGAGTCACCCTGCTGTTCGCGGGCCAGATCGATGTTGCCCTGTGCGATTCCGAGCGGGTTGCGGAGGTCGTGGGAGACGACACTCGCAAACTGGTCGAGCCGTTCGACCTGTTCGCGGGTTCGCTGATGGCGGAGCTCGTGTTCGAGCATCCGCGAGAGCAGCTCCGCAAACATCGTCTCCTCCTCGGAGAACGGCTCGCCGCGCGGCTCGTTGTCGACGAAACAGACGGTCCCGTACGGCTCCTCGTCGACGATCAGCGTCGTGCCGTGGTAGGTTTCCAGCTCGTGGGCCTCGTAGGCTTGATCGTCGTCCCAGCCCTGCTCGCCGGCGTGGTGGAGTGTCATCGGTCCCTCCTCGACCGTCCGCCGACAGTACGTCGTCCCGAGATCGAGCAGCAGTCCCGCTGGGAACTGCCCGCCGGGTGGATCGGTGCTGGCAATCGCCTTCCAGTAGTCGCTGTCGGTGTCGATCCGGGTCAGATGGCCGTTTTCGACCCCGAGATACCGCCGCCCGAGCGAGAGCGCCTGCTCGGCTTTCCCCTCGAACGACGCCTGCTCGTCGTTCATGATCTGATACAGTTCGTGCCGGGCGTCTTCCGGCGACAGTGGCTCGCTCATTGGGTCAGTTTTCACTCCACCCCGGCGGTGCTGCGACCGGCGGCCCTCGTCTCCAGTGCCCGGTAGATGCTCATTCGCTACCCATGAGTGTACGGGGCGAGGCTACTATTAAGATTGTGTTGCAAAAAATACTCAATACTGACATGAAACCGCAGACAACCGTTTTCGGTGGGCTCCGGCCTCTCAGACCAGCATCTCTTCTTCGGCTTCCAGCAACTCGTGATACCGGTTGCGGATCGTGACCTCGGAGATGTCGGCGACCTCCGAGACGGCGGCCTGTGTCGTCTTCTCGTTGGTCAACAGCGCGGCCGCGTACACCGCGGCGGCGGCGAGGCCGACCGGCGACTTCCCGCTGTGGACGCCCTGCTCTTTGGCGTTCTGGAGGAGCTGTTTGGCGCGCATCTCTGACTCCTCGGAGAGCTCCAGCGAGGAGGCAAACCGGGGGACGTACTGCTCGGGATCGGCCGGCTTGACCTCGAGCGAGAGTTCGCGGACGACGTAGCGGTAGGTCCGGGCAATCTCGCTTTTCTCGACGCGCGAGACATCGGCGATCTCGTCGAGGCTGCGGGGAACGCCGGCCATCCGCGCGGCGGCGTAGACACACGAGGTGGAGACACCCTCGATGGAGCGCCCCGGCAGGAGGTCCTCGTCGAGTGCGCGCCGGTAGATGACCGACGCCGTCTCGCGGACGTTGTCCGGCAGGCCGACCGCGCTGGCCATCCGGTCGATCTCACCGAGCGCCTGTTTGAGATTCCGCTCCTTGCTATCGCGGGTGCGGAACCGCTCGTTCCACTTGCGGAGCCGCTGCATCTTCTGGCGCTGGTTCGAGGAGAGCGACCGCCCGTAGGCGTCCTTGTTCCGCCAGTCGATATTCGTGCTCAGCCCCTTGTCGTGCATCGTCTTCGTCGTCGGCGCGCCGACGCGGGACTTCTGGTCCTTCTCGCTGCTGTCGAAGGCCCGCCACTCGGGGCCGCGATCCACCGAGTCCTCGGTGATCACGAGCCCGCAGTCGTCACAGACGGTCTCGCCGTGCTCGTCGTCGGTGATGACGTTGCCGTTACACTCGGGGCACTGCAGCCCGGCCTGCTCTGCCTCGGCCTCGGTTGTCGATTCCTTGCCGCGCTGACGCTCGCGTTGGGGGGACCGGTCGGCTTTCGTGGTAAAGGTTTGATCACTCATTGTCAGGGGTGCTCCCGTAATGAAGATATAACATGGGAGCTATCGTTGTATACAAGAGAACAGAACGTCACTTAAGCAGTTTGGTATTGCCTTGTCAGAGCACTGCTACCGCCCGAAACCCGGTGAATGACCCTGACAGATTCGTATCACGTCGGCAAAACGTGTCTGACATGTATAGGAATCCCAAGACAAACCGGGAGTGATTTGTCCGTTCCGTGCCGACAGCTGGCATGGTCTCACCGCGGATCGTCTCGCTGGCGCCGAGTGCGACAGCCACGCTGCAGGCCCTCAGTGTTGACGACCGACTGGTCGGCGTGACCGCTCACTGCGATGCCGACGCCCCCGCCGTCGGTGGCTGGCTGAACCCCGATTACGAGACGATCGCCGATCTGTCACCCGATCTCGTCTGCACGAGCGACGGCCTCCAGCGGGAGATTCGCGACGACCTCCGCGACCGCGGCTACCGCGTCCAGCATCAGGAACCGAGCCGTCTCGATGATGTGCTGGCCGGCTTCGAGTCGCTGGCCACTGCGGCTGGCGTCCCCGAAGCCGGCGAGAGCCTGCGTGCCGAGAGCCGACAGCGACTCGACAGCGTCGCCGAGCGCGTCGGTGCCGGCGATAGCACGGCCGACGACGCAGCCGACACCGCCGATAGCGACGACCGGCCGGTCGTCTACTGCGAGGAGTGGTCCGACCCACCCATGGCCGCCGGGAACTGGGTGCCCGACGCGGTCACAGCCGCCGGCGGTCGCTACCCGTTCGTCGAGCCGGGCGAGCGCTCACAGGAGGTCGACCGCGAGACCGTCGCCGACGCCGATCCCGACCACGCTGTCCTGCATATCTGTGGGACCGGCGACGACGTCTCGGCCGACCGGTTCAGCGAGCGTGGCTGGTCGCTGGATGCGACGGTTCACGTCGTCGACGACTCGCTGCTCAATCAGCCGAGCCCGAACCTTATCGACGGGATCGAACTACTGTCCCGCCGGTTGTATCCACCACAATCGGCGACCCAAGATCATTGAACTACGGCGTTGACGCTCCGATACCGAGATACCCGGCTGCTGCCGCTGCGATTTCGTCGGTCGCCGCCGCCACGAGTCGGCCCTCTGTATCTGCGATGTCGGCATGCTGGATCGAGATGACCGTCCACGGGTTCACGTAGCTCTCCCTCGGGAGGCCGCCGGCGGTAAAGTCGTCGTCCGTGAGTCGGATCGCCTCGGCCCGTTCCGTTGTCGTGATCGCCGCGTGGAGAGCTTCCTCGTCGCTGAACGGATGGCTGGCGTCGCTCAGACAGACGTAAGGACGGTAGTCGTGGTCGGCGAACAGATCGGGCCCTTTCACGACGGTGCCGCGCTCGTAGGCCATCGGTCACTCCTCGCCGTAGTAATCGTCCGTTGTTGATGTTGAACTCGCCTCGGTCTGTGCGGCGTAGGAGGCCAGTCGGTCGTCCTCGGCGATAGCCCAGTACCGGCCGCGGTGGCGGACGAGCCCGCGGTCTGCGAGCCGCGACAGCACCGCTCCGACGCTGCCGCGGTTGATCTCGGTTACCTCGTGGATCTCCGTCTGGGTGAACGCCTGCTCGCTGTTGGTCGCAAGAAACCGGAGCACACGGTACGGCTGCGTCCCCTCCTGAATATCGAGTACGTCGGCGGAATTCTCGTCAAACTGATCGATACTGATCGGCATATGTAATAGAATGTCATAGACTGCAATAAATCTCCGGGAGGGACACCGCTCACGAGTTGGCAACGGAGTAGAACGGCAGCCGAGCGCGTTACTCGGTTTCTTCCTCGGTCACTAACTCCTCGTCGACATCGGCCTCGTCGATATCGGGGCTGGCGATATCCGGTTCGTCGACATCGGCCTCCGAGCCGGCGATATCCGCCTCGCCGGTCTTGATCTTCTCGGCCTCCTGTTCGAGTTGCTCGATATCCATCTCGGCGGCCTGATCGATCTCGCCGAGAATCTCGTCGATATCGTCGAGCCCGAGCATCGTGCGGGTTTCGTCGTCGAACTCCTTGCCTTCGAGTCCCTCCTGCTCCTGGACGTCGCTGCCGGTGAGCGTCTTGCCGTACCGGCCGACCAGCGAGGTGAGTTCCTGCGGGAGGATGAACGTCGAGGACTCGCCCTGCCCGATGCGTTCGAGGCTTCCATCCCGCGTTCGATGATCGCGCGTTCGCCCATCGCCTCGGCGGATTTGGCGCGGAGGACGGTCGAGATGGCGTCACCCTGTGCTTCGAGGATCTGGCTCTGTTTCTCACCCTGTGCGCGGATGATGTCGCTCTGTTTGTCACCCTCGGCGGTTTCGACCGCGCTGCGGCGTTCACCCTGTGCTTCGAGGATCATCGCGCGGCGGCGACGCTCGGCGGAGGTCTGTTGCTCCATCGCCTGCTGGACCTCCTTCGAGGGGTTGACCTCGCGCACCTCGACGCTCTCGACGCGAATCCCCCACTCGTCGGTGGGCTCGTCGAGCTCCTTGCGGATCTTGGCGTTGATCTCCTGTCGCTTGTTGAGCGTGTCGTCGAGTTCCATATCGCCCAGCACGGCCCGGAGCGTCGTCTGGGCGAGATTGGAGACGGCGCGTTTGTAGTTGTCCACTTCGAGGAACGCCTTCTTCGCGTCCATCACCTTGATGTAGACAACGGCGTCGGCGGTCACCGGTGAGTTGTCGCGGGTGATCGCCTCCTGTTGGGGGACATCCAGCGTCTGTGTCCGCATATCGAAGGCATAGGTGCGGGAGACGAACGGCGGGATGATGTTGAACCCCGGTTCGAGCAGCTTCCGGTACTCACCGAAGACTGTGAGGGCCTCTTTCTCGTAGGCGTCGACGATCTCGACGGTCTGCCAGATCGTCACCGCGGCGACGATCAGAAACAGCAGCCCGACCGCCAGTGTCGTCAACTGTAGCTGGAGGACCAGTAGATCCATAACAGAATATAGGGGAAAGACGCCAATAAGGGTTGGCTTCGGGGTTGTATTTCGGCACGCCTACCCGTCTAGTTCGGTCTCCGGCTCCGTCTCTGTCGGTGCTGTCACGTCGTCGTGACTGGCGGCAAACTCCGCGGCCGCGGACTCGTCCTGTGGCGACTCGTCGCTCCGCCCGGCCGCAAGCTGGCGGTCGATGTCGTCCTCGATTGTCCCCAGTGACTCCACGGTGACGACGTTGCCACCGCCGGGATCGATCACCATCACGTCGGTTCCCTCGGGAATCTCGGTGTCCATCGACCGCGCCGAGTAGAGTGGGTTGAACCCGCCGCCCTGCAGTTTCACCTCGCCGCCGGTCGGCGTGACGCGCTCGGTGACACGGCCAGTCATTCCCTGCAGGCTGTCCGAATCGCTGGTCTGGGCCTGGCCCTTCCCGCCGTAGATGTCGAACTCATGGTAGATGTAGAAGCCGAGCACGCCGAACAGCAGGACGAACAGCCCGAGGGCGAACGGACCGAGAAACGGAAACGCCAGTCCGACCAGCCCAGCACCGAGCAGGCCAAGGCCGACGACAACGAAGTTCGCTCCGGGTGCGAGAGCCTCTGCCAGCGAGAGCAACAGCCCGGCAGTGACTAACAGCAGCGGCAGCGTCTCCGGGCTGACCAGATTCCCGATCAGGAGTGACATAGATAGTGTATGTGGGGCACAGCGGTACTCACCGATCGATACGGCAGCGTCGTCTGGTTCACAGCCCGGTTGCGATCACGGCGACCGTCAGCAGGATGCCGATGGCGACAAACGTCGCGTGTTCCGGCGAGATGGCCTCCGGTTCGATCGACTCGTCGTCCTCGGTTCGGTCTCGGCCTCGGGGCCAACCTCGTCGATCCCGAACCGCCACTCGTCATCCCCGGGATCGGCTGCGGGCTCGCTCATACCGGTATAGAGGGCTGCAAGCAGTATAAGCCCGGTGGCTCAGCGCCCCGTCTCCTGAATCACGTCGCCGGCGAAGAGAATCCCCCGCTCGGCGTCGATGCTGACCCGCTCGCCGTCGTCGATTGCCTCGGGTAGCGACACGTCGTTGATCATCGGAATACCAAGCTCGCGGGCGACGACCGCCGAGTAGCCGGTGAGGCCACCGCTGCTGTCGATCAGGCCACCGATCTTGTCCAGTCCGCCGGTGAACTCGCCGTCGAAGGCATCGTCGACCGCGATGATCGCTCCCTCGCTCACCCCGTCGAGATCGCCGTCGGTGCAGCGAACGAGCGGCCCGGCGACGCGGCCGCCGGTAATGGATTTCCCGGTGGCGACCTGCTCGGCGGCGACGTGGACCTTGAGCATGTTCGTCGTGTTGCCCCCCTCGACGTTGGAGAACAGCCCCGAGATGGCGACGACCGTGTCGCCGCTCTCGGCGGCGCCGGCCGACATCGCCGCCTGCACACTGCCTTCGAGCAGGTCCTCGATGTTGTCCTCGTACTCGTGGTACTGTGGTGTCACGCCCCAGACGAGCGCGAGCTGTCGGCGAACCCGGTCGTCCGGCGTCGTTGCCACGATGGGCACCGGCGGCCGGAATTTGGCCGCTTTCCGCGCCGTATACCCGGATTCGCTGGCGGCGACGACCGCCGACGCGCCGATGTCGCGTGAGAGATAGCGGGCCGACCGCGCCAGTGCCTCGGTCCGGGAGCCATCGGTGGCCGTCGGCACCCGCTGTTCGACAGTTTCGGCGTACTCGTCGGTCGATTCGACGCGGCTGACGATGTTGGCCATCGTCTCGACGACACGAGCCGGGTGATCGCCAACGGCGGTTTCGCCCGAAAGCATGACCGCGTCGGTGCCGTCCAGTACCGCATTCGCAACATCGGAGGCCTCCGCCCGGGTGGGTCGGCGGTTGTCGATCATCGAATCCAGCATCTCTGTGGCCGTGATGACCGGCACGCCGGCGTCGACACACTTCTTGATGATGCGTTTCTGGATGACGGGCACGTCCTCAAGCGGACACTCGACGCCGAGATCGCCGCGGGCGACCATGACCCCGTCGGCCGCGTTGATGATGCTGTCGAGATTCTCGACCGCGCCGGCGCGCTCGATCTTGGCGACGACCGGGATATCGGCACCGAGCGCTTCGAGTCTGTCGGCGATGGCGTAGACATCCTCGCCGTCCCGGACGAAGCTCGCGGCGACGAAATCGGCCTGTTTGTCGGCCGCAAGCTGGAGTTCCTGTTCGTCGCCCTCGGTAATCAGATTGATATCGAGATCGACGCCGGGCACGTTGACACCCTTCCGGCTCTGTAGCTTCCCGCCGGAGACGATCTCGGCGGTGAACGTTTCGCCGTCAACATCGGTTACCTCTGCCTCGATGCGCCCGTCGTCGAGTAGAATTCGGTCGCCGACGCCGGTTCCCGTGATCGACATCGAGAGCCCGACCCGCTCCGGAGTCGCGGTATCGCCCGGTTCGAAGACGACCTCCGACCCTGTCTCGAGCTCGACGTGGCCGTCGATATCGGCGGTGCGGACCTCCGGTCCCTTGAGGTCGACCATCAGCGCGAGCGAGCGGTCGCCCTCGGCGTCAACCTCGCGGACCCGGTCGATGACTGTCGCTCGGTGATCCGTCGTCCCGTGGCTCGCGTTGAGCCGGGCGACGGACATTCCCGCCTCGTTCAGCGCACGGATCGTCTCCGTGTCGCTGGAGGCTGGCCCGAGCGTACAGACGATTTTCGCGTTTCGCATGGCGAGCGGTACGCCTGTCAGCGTGAAAAAGCCCCACGATCTGATTCACTAGACGGCGAGGGATGTGACTGGGTGTCACAGGAGGGCACAATAGCAGCCGGTGGTCGACCCTGCTCAGTTCGTCACCGGCGAATCGAGCGCGTCGTCGAGTTCCGAGCCCAGCTCCTCGGCCTCGAACGGTTTGGTCACGTAGCCGTCGGCTCCGGCCTTGGCGGCCTCCCGCATCTTCTCCTTCTGGGAGACGCTCGTGACCATGACGACGGTCGTCTCCGGTGACCGTTGCTTGATCTCGGAGAGCGCCTCGATCCCGTTCATCTCCGGCATCATGATATCCATCGTGATCACCGCCGGCTCGGTTTCGGCGAAGAGTTCGACGGCTTCCTGTCCGTTCTCGGCGGTGTCGACGATGTTGACCCAGTCGTCGATTGTCTCGCTGACGAGGCTGCGCTGGAACGACGAGTCGTCGACCACGAGCGCGTCCGGTGACATACGCCCTGTTGGCACGGCGCAATCATAACGCTGACTCTCGGTTTCGCCCGTGTCCGTGATTGAACAAAGTGTGTGCCGCTGGCCCACCGCCGGCCGCGCTCGCCCCGGTTTTCACACCGCGAAGCTGTCGGTTACAACGAGTAGGTTCAAGAGTCTCTGCCGGCCAGTGGACATCACATGAAGGTGTTTTCCTCGAAAGCGGACCGCTGGAAAACCCTCCTCCTCGCACTCGCCGTCGTGGCCGGCTTTGTCGGGCTCTACCTCGCGGTTCGGCGGTACGCGCCGTTCGTCTTCGATAGCCGCGAACTCCGGCTGTGGATCGAGGGGTTCGGCGTACTCGCGCCGCTGGTCTTCGTCTTTCTGCAGGCGGCACAGGTCGTCGTCGCACCGATCCCCGGACAGGTCGTCGCGCTCGTCGCGGGCTATCTCTTCGGCCCCGTCTACGGTACGGTCTACAGTCTCGCTGGCGTCCTTATCGGCAGCGCCATCGCGTTCAGTCTCGCCAAACGCTACGGCCGGTCGTTCGTCGAACGGGTCATCGACGACGCGATCATCGACCGGTTCGACGCGTTCGTCGACAGCGTCGGGATTCCGGGGCTGTTCGCCTTCGTCGTCATCCCCGGGCTGCCGGACGACGCGATCTGCTTTCTCAGCGGGCTCACCAAGTGGCGACTCCGCACGTTTATCGCGGTTATCAGCGTCGCTCGCCTCCCGGCGTATGTGATCACCGTCTACGCCGGTGGGCAGTTCGCCGGCGGGCGGTTCGTCAGCGGGATCGCCCTCGTCGCGTTCGTGATCCTGTTCTCGGCGGTCGGCTACTACAAACAGGAGGCGGTTCGGGATATCGTCGCGCGGCTGGAACCGCGGCTGCCGTTCTGATCGCCTTGACCCGTTATCCCCATGTCCAGCGCGCTTCGAGCACGTAGCGATAGAGCCCGGTGAGGAAGATCGCAGCCCCGTTGGCGACGAGATACAGCAGGCCGGCCCACTCGACGAAGGCGTAGAGGATGCCCAGCTGTATCGGGATCGCTGTCCCGCGAACGACGTTCGTTCGCAACAGTCCGGTGAGATACTCCATCCGACTGGTGTGTCGGTCTGTCTGGAACGTCCAGGCGTTGTTGAGGACGTAGGCGAGGACGATGGTGAACTCGATGGCGAACAGCGCGCCGAGCAGGTAGTTCACTCCGCCGATATCGACGAACAGCCAGAGCAACCCGATCTGGACGCCAGCCCCGATCACACCGACGATGACGAACCGCCGAAGACGGCGTGCCAGCGGGCCGTAGACGAGCGACCGAAGCAACGAGCGAACCATCTATCGGCTCCCGTGAGGCTGCTGTCGATCAGTTGGTCTGTTCACTGGCACTCCCTTCCGATGTCGTGTGTTGACAGCGGTCCCTGCTGTCCGGTACAACGGTGGCGGTGTTGAAAAAGAGTGCGTGTGGGCTACTGGATTCGGGTCCCCGGCGGCGACTCGCCCTGTGTCGTCAGCAGGTCGGCCTCCTCGCCGGCGGCCAGCAGCATCCCGTTGGACTCGACCCCGAACAGCTCGGCCTTTTCGAGGTTGGCGACGATAATGACGCGGGTTCCGGGCAGAGAATCGAGATCGTGGAGCTGTTTGATCCCGGCAACGAGTTGCCGCATCTCGTGGCCGATATCGACCTGCAGTCGTGCGAGTTCGTCGGCGTCCTCGACGGGGTCGGCCTCGATTACCTCGCCGACGCGGATGTCGAGATCCTGGAAGTCGTCGAAGCTAATCCGTTCGTCGGCGATTGGTTCGAGATCGACATCGCTGTTGGCATCGTTATCACTCGCCCCGTCTCCCTCGTCATCCTCGTTCGCGTCGTCAGCTTCAGATTCGTCATCGGTCGCGTCCGCAACGCGCTGTTCAAGTTTCGCGTTGAGTTCCTCGACGCGCTCGGCCTCGATCTTGGCGAACAGTTCGTCTGGTTCGCCGAACTCGCCGTGTGGAGCCTCGCTGGCAACGTCGACCGTCGCGTCGGCCACCGTGCCGTCCTCGCCGAGCTGGTCCCAGAGTCGCTGGCAGGTCTCGGGCGCGACCGGCTGGAAGAGGACGGCCAGCGCCTTCGAGAGCTGGACGCAGTCGTAGATGACCTGTGCCGCTCGCTCCGGATCGTCGTCGGTCAGCTTCCAGGGCTCGTTGCGCTGGATGTACTCGTTACCGAACTGTGCGAGATCGATAGCGGCGTTGCCGGCCTTTCGAATCGAGTACTCGTTGATCGCGGCCTCGAAGTCGGCGACAGCCTCGCGATTCGGTCGTCGACCTCATCGGAAACAGCGGCGTCGGGCGCGCCGCCGTAGTTGCGGGCGGCAAAGAGCAACGAGCGGTAGACGAAGTTGCCGAGCGTCCCCACCAGTTCGGTGTTGACGCGGTCGCGGAACTTGTCCCACGAGAAATCCACGTCCTGCTGGAAGCCGCCGTTTGTGGCAAGATAGTAGCGCAGCAGGTCGGGATGGAACCCTTCTTCGAGATACTCGTCGGCCCAGACCGCGCGGTCGCGGCTCGTCGAGAACCCCTTGCCGCCGAGCGTCACGAACCCGGAGGCCATGATCGCTCGCGGCTCGACGTAGCCCGCGCCGTCGAGCATCGCGGGCCAGAAGATCGAGTGGTGCTGGATGATGTCGCGGCCGATGACGTGGACGATCTCGCCATCATCTTGCCACGCCTGCTCCCAGTCGTAGGTGTCGCTACCGACGCGCTCGGTGTACTGCTTGGTCGATGAGATGTACTCGATTGGCGCGTCGACCCAGACGTAGAGGACAAGATCGTCGGCGCCGTTGCCGTCGGCGCCATCTGTGTCGTCCGCGCCGTCCGCATCCTCTGGGTAGTCGATCCCCCAGTCGAGATCGCGGGTGATACACCAGTCCTGTAGGCCGGATTCGATCCATTCGCGGGGCTGGTTCTGGGCGTTCGACGTGCCCTCTAGTCGGTCGAGGAACTCGGTGAGGTACTCCTCGAACTCCGAGACCTCGAAGAACTTGTGCGTGCGTTCGTGGTACTCCGCCGGGTTGCCGGTGATCGAGGAAACGGGGTCTTCGATCTCGCCGGGTTCGAGATGTCGCTGGCAGCCGTCGTCGCACTCGTCGCCGCGGGCCTCCGCGCCGCAGTACGGGCAGGTCCCCTCGACGTATCGATCCGGGAGATGCTGATCCTCGATTGGATCGTAGGCCACCATGATCTCCTTTTCGTAGATGTGGCCGTTTGCGGCGAGGTCGCGGACAATTGATTTCGTGAGTTCGGTGTTCGTCTCGTCGTGGGTGTGGCCGTAGTTGTCGAACGCGATATCGAACTGCGGGAACGTCTCCTCGTATGTTTCGTGCCACTCCAAGGCGAATTCTTCGGGCGAGACGCCCTCCTTGTCGGCGTTGACGGCGACCGGCGTGCCGTGCATATCCGAGCCGCAGACGAACGCGGTCTGTTGGCCGAGCGTTTCGAGTGCGCGGGCGTACACGTCGCCGCCGACGTAGGTCCGCAGGTGGCCGACGTGCAGGTCGCCGTTGGCGTACGGCAGCCCG
>KB659944.1_pt27 | contig 27004 bp, 30 predicted proteins | sample 558768 | NCBI scaffold set KB644980.1 | reverse complement strand
ACAAATCTGTGACTAGATTTAAATCACTGGACGAGATCCAATCAGCTCAGTCAATGTCTTTATTCAATTACTTAGTTATGAGTACTGCTCTCATCGGAGCGCCATCGGTGTCTGTCTTGATAGGCATACCGGAAAAAATGTACGTAGCTGGTTCAACGTTCCTGAGGTCTAAGCCTTCAATTACATTCATCTCTTTGTTCGCCTTTTCATGGGCTTTCGTGGCATCCTCTCCGCCGTTGAACTTAACTAGACTCAGGTAGTCTATGCCTACAGTCTTTACACCTTCCTGTACAAGATACTCCACTCCTTCAAGCGTAAGGTATGTGAAGTCCTCCCTGAAATCCTGATATTGGTGGTTTGAGTTATCGGTCTTCAAAAGAACTATATCTGCGTCAATGTTTTTCTCTCTCAAATCCTCTATATCAACTTTCTCTCTACATGATGTCAGGTTTAGAACCTGGGCCTCTCCGTAGAACTGTTCAAGATCAAGGTCCTTTACAGTTTCACCGTTTTCCTGTATATGCTGCGGTGCATCCACGTGAGTGCCCGTGTGACTTCCTATATCTATCTCAGACTCCGTGGTGCTGTCCTCAGGTATCTGCCTGTACTTCTCTATAACCGGTTCCGGATTTCCAGGATAGCAGACGATATCCTCTTCAATACTTAATGATACATCAATTACGTGCATTGTTTTCCACTGTATAGCCAATTTGTTCCAGAAGAAAATAAATCTAGCTATCTATTTTTCCGCACTTACTCAAAATTTTTATGACTAGCAATAGCGAATTAAGGTATTAGGTGAGAAATTTTCGGCTTTGATGACTTAATCAACGATATACCTCATCTCGAGGTTACTTCTGAGCCTTCAGGCGGGCTTTCAACAGATGAGGTCAGGTTTGGAGAATACGAGGGTAAGGAAGTTTTGATAAAGTATGCATCTGGAGTAGGCAACGAAAACAACTTACTGAAAGGGTACAGAGCCTGTGAGCATGTCTCTAAGGCAGCGAGCTTTAAAGTTCCAGAACCTGTCAAACTAGTTGTAGAAAATAATGAGTTGCTGGCTATAGAGGAAAAAGTTGATACAGACTATCCGTCTAGGCAAGATTGGAATGACTCTGATTTTCTCGAGCAAACAGTTCATAAGGGAGCCCAGATGCTGAACGAGATGTACAGTGACAGGCTTAGCAGGAAGATCCAAGAATCGGGAGTCCTAGTAAGAGAGGACAGGATAGGTCAAGCCATGGAATATAACCTAGAATTGTTGTCTTCAGAAACAGATAACGATATATATAGGCTCTGTAAAGATATTATTTCGGCTATTAAGAACACCTCTATCGAAACAGGTTTCTCTCATAATGACTTCAATATAGACAACATGATCTTTGAACAGGGATATCTGACAGGTCTGTTTGATTGGGAAAACTGTGGTCTAGCAGACAGGACGCGAGACATAGCGCTCTTTGAATCAGCGATAATCGATGAGTACGGTATGTTCTTCCATAACCACGAGGCAAAGAAGTTCAGAGAGTTGTACAGAAATAACTTAGAGTACAACTTTGATACAGATGTGCTTAGAATGTACAGGTTTTTTCAGAACGCTACTGCATACTCCTATGTTTCTAGAGGTCAATGCAGCGAGACTTGGAACCACATTGGTACAAATACTGAAATACTGAAACATAGAAAAGAGATACTTGATGACAGGAAGAAACACATCAGGAAAATCGTCTCTAAAGTGCAATCACCTGAATAAAACACAACGCAATCTATCACAATGGATATATCAAGAACACCTATACAAGGTATAGATCAGTACTTTGAGCTCACAGAGATTAAAAGCGCCAGATGTACAAGTGGAAAAGTCATATTCAAATGCAAGTTTTGTAGTAGCAGAAGTGAAGAAGAGGGATACATCATTGTTTCATCTACAGACTCCGGTGATCCAAAGATCACGTTGAATAAAACAGGTTTCAAAGAGGACGAGCTGATTGATTCAGACCTGGGCATAAAACTGGGCGATAAAATAGATCTAAACAAGTCAGACGACCTCTGGAAGGTTGAATTGGAGAGGTGTACGATGAAAGCCTCAGAGCGTGGTGAAATAACGTTGGAATCTGATGGTAAAGTCCTTAGTTTTAATTCAGATACGACCGACACTAAACAAAATCTGTCATCGTATAGTGTAGGCTATGGAAAGAGAGAAGTCAATAGGAATCCTGAAGTCGTAAAGACGGTGGGGATCGGTTTCGAAGTGGATCCCGATGAGTCATTCTATGGAATGGGAGAGAGATTCGATGAAATAGACGCTAAGGCAAGAACAATAGAGGGCTGGGTTACACAGGCTGCTGGAAGCGCTTCAAAAGCAAAGTACAAGAGCTCCCCGCTCTTAATGTCATCCAGAGGTTACGGTTGTCTAGTAGACTCCTATGACGACATGAGATTTAATCTAGCTGATACTAACCCTGAAGCAGCTGATATTGTTCTGGAAGGAGACTACATTTCAGTGGTGTTTGCCTTCAGAAAAGATACAAAACAGGTCCTGTCAAGCTTGACAGAATATGTTGGCAGACCAGAGACACCTCCACTGTGGTCATTTGGTTTCTGGAGCTCCAGAAACACTTATGAATCATGGGAGCAAGTTCAGGAGATCTCTGAGAAATACAGGTCAATGAACATTCCATGTGATGTAATACATCTGGATCCCGGATGGATGGGAGATGAACTTGATATGGACTGGGGAGAATCCTTCCAAAATCCCGAAGATGAACTCAAGAAATTGAAGACAAAAAACTTTGAGGTATGCGCTTGGGAATATCCTTACCTGCCTAAAGGGACAGAGTTATTTAGTGATGCACTTGCTAGAGGCTTTCTGGTCGAAAATAAAGATGGCAGGCCCTATATCTTCGAAGACGGAGGAAAAACAGGGATACTGGACTTTTCGCTTGAGGAGGCATCCACATGGTGGAAGGGAAAAAATAAGAGAATTATCAACTCAGGCATCGGAGCTATCAAAGCAGATTTCGGAGAGTATCTGCCCAAAGACTCCGTACTCAGCGATGAGACGCTTGGAAGTAGCTCAAGAAACAAATATCCTAAAATGTATAGAGAGTCGATTGCCGAAGCGTTTAACGAAATTGGTAAAGATGCAGTACTATGGAGTAGAAGCGGATGGGCGAAGCAACTCGACGGCGAAATATTTTGGAATGGTGATTCATACTCTGATTGGGAAGGTTTTGAAACTACAATAAAATCTGGTTTAAACTCCGCTATGTCCGGCTACTTATATTGGAGTTCCGACAGTGGTGGCTACGAATCCGAGCCTTCAGACAAGCTATACGAAGAATGGATGAAGTGGAGTGCACTCGGCACCACACATATCAGAGCTCATGGCAAAACCCCGAGAGAGCCGTGGATGTTCGAAGAGGCAAAAGACTGTGTCAAACTAGCTCTCAATGAGAGATACAAAATTATGCCATACATATATTCTTATGCCGTAGAATCCTCTCACAGTGGGATTCCGCTATTAAGACCGCTTGCGCTCGAGTACCCTGAAGACCCTGCCTCCAAAAACATCAATACTGAGCATCTAGTCGGCGAAAATATTCTTATAGCACCATATACTGATCCTGGCAGAGATAGAAAAGTTTACACACCTGAAGGTGAATGGATAAACTACTGGACTAAGAAGACGTATACAGATTCACATCGTATATCTTATGACAGTGAGAATCCGATCCCATACTATGTCAAAGCAGGGACTCCAATACCTAAACAAGAGAATACAGAACATCTTAAACACGGTTTTTCAGAGGTATTTGTTGAGATCTATCCTGGTAAAAGAGATTCTGACGTATCGGTTCCTCTGAACATCGATGAACGTGAAGAGATATGCGTAAAAAACAGATCAGGGGATATTCATGTTGAGGCTCCAGACAGAATCGAGAAATTGAAAATTCCCAAGAAGCTACTGACCAATGTCAGGTCAATATCCATAAATGGCGAAGAAAGGGATGTTGAAGAGATAATTCAGCTATCCTGAGTACTCCTCTTCAAACATTTCGTCGATTTTGGCAGCCATGATAAAGTCATTCTCATGTAGACCGTCGATCTTGTGTGTGTAAAGTTTGATCGTGGCTCTACCCCAAGTAAAGTCGTTGATAACTGGGTGATGGCCTTGTTCCTCTGCTATGTCTCCCACATCGTTGACAAAGTTCAAGGCTTCCTGAAAATTTTCAAATTCAAACTCCCTCTGGATATGATGGTTGTTGTCCTCCAGCTGCCAGTCATCGTGTAGTTCGTCGAGTTTCTGAAGCGATTCAGTGGCTTTTAGTGCGTCGGCGTCTCCTCTACAAGCTGTACAAACCTTTCCTGAAAGTTCTGTCATACCCTAATAATTTGCTTGCATGGATATGAATCTTGTGGCAATCAGTAGGTAAGCTGACACAATAAAAACCCAGCAAGGTAAATACTGAAACATGGTCAGGCATTTATCCCTGGGAAATGGATCTTTGCTGGTGAATCTTGATGACTCGCTGAGACTGCGAGATCTTTATTACCCGTATGCAGGACAGGAAAATCACGTTCTGGGGAAGCCTCATAGAATAGGTGTACACGCTGACAGATTTTCTTGGATAGAGGACTGGGATACAGAGCCCATGTATATGCAGGATACTATCCTCGCTAATTCAAAGGCTGTCAACAGGTCGGAAGGACTTGAGATAGACTTCAGGGATGCTGTAGAATGTGACCGTCCTGTATTCCTTAGGGAAATTAACGTACATAATAGGGAAGACTACAGCAGGGAAGTTGAGTTATTCTTTAAACAGAGCTTTGATCTCTACGGCACGGAGATGGGTGATACATGTTTTTACCATCCGGAATACTCTGGTGTTGTACACTACAAGAAAAACAGGTACATGCTGGCCGAAGTAAAAAACGAAGGAGGTATATGTGGAGACCTCGAACAGCATGGAATATACAGAGATGGTGCAGATGATGGAATAAGGTCAGGAAGCCTTAACTCGGATGCCATTGCACAGGGAAACGTGGACTCAGTCATAAGCATAAAGGTTGAGCTGGAGCCACAGAGCTCAGAAAAGGTATACTTCTGGATTAATACAGGTGAAAGCCTTCAGGAAGTTACGGAGTTAAACGATCAGATAGAACATATGATAGAGGACTCTTTTAGACAGACAAAGATGTGCTGGCGAGGCTTCGTTGAGAGCACAAAAAAGGATGTTGAAAATCTTCAAGAACATGTAAGAGACCAGTTCAAGAGATCTGTACTTGTTGTAAGAGGTCAAACAAATGACAACGGTGCTATAACCGCAGCAAACGACTCTTCCAACCTTCAGTACAATCAAGACAAATACGGATATATGTGGCCTCGTGACGGCGCATTTATAACACAGGTTATGGCACAGGCAGGGTATCCTGATCTTGTAGAACCATTTTTCGACTTCTGTGAGGATGTGATACACCCTGATGGATATATGATGCATAAGTACAATCCTGATAAGTCGCTTGGAAGCTCATGGCATGCATGGGTTGACGAAGAAGGTGACGATAGACTTCCAATACAGGAGGATGAGACTGCACTGGTGATCTGGGCTCTACAGAGATTCCACGAAGAAACCGGTGACAGAGAAATCCTAGAGGAGAAATGGAATACACTGGTGAAGCCAGCAGCAGATTTCCTATACGCATACTTCGACGAAGACAAATCTCTCCCAAACCCTAGCTACGATCTCTGGGAGGAAAAGCACTACACCTCAACTTTTACTGTCGCAGCGGTGTACGCAGGATTGAAGTCTGCAGCCAGTATAGCCGACACCATCGGTGAAGATGGTTCAAAGTATCTTGAGAGAGCTCAGGAGATAAAACAAGACGGATTAAAACACCTCAGATCAGAGGATACCAAAAGATATGTTAGAGGTATAGAGGACGGGAATCAGGTTGACAGTGTTTCCGCGTCACTTCTCTTTTTGGAAAGATTTGGGCTCGTAGACAGAGAGGATAAATACTTCAAGAATACGGTCAACGCAATCAGATACGATCTTTCTCCGGACACAGATATAGGAGGTATAGCCCGTTATAAGGGAGATACTTATCATAATGTGACAGATGACTTCGAGGAAGTTCCAGGCAATCCATGGATTATATGTACTCTATGGGTCGCCCAACACCTAATAAATACGGCTGAATCAGATGAGGATCTTGAGGAAGCTAGGGAATACATGCACTGGACCTGTAAGAACTCGCTTGAAACAGACCTCTTCCCAGAACAGGTGGACCCGTATACAGGAGAAGGCAAAAGTGTAGCACCCTTGACATGGAGCCATACAACATTTATCAAAACCGCTCTCATGTACTCAAACAAGAAACAGGAGATCAAAGAATGAGAGATCTGGACAAGAGAGACTATACAATAATAGCATCAATATTGGTCCTAGCTGGAGCTATCTCAGCAGGAACAATGCAGAGTAATAACGTTCAAAGCCCTCAAACCGCAGAAAATTGGAAGGAAATTGAGCTAGAAAACGTTAACACAGGACAGACTTTCACAGTATCGAGTCTAGATAAGCCTGTAGTCATTGAGACATTTGCAGTATGGTGCCCTACGTGCACGAGACAGCAACAGGAAATGAAAAAGCTGCATGAAACATCCAATATAACCTCCGTATCTCTAAACGTTGATCCAAATGAAGACCAACAGCAGATAGTCCAGCACACTGAGGAAAACAGTTTCAACTGGAGATATGCAATATCAGGTTCCAAGCCTTACTAAGTCACTTGTAGACGAGTATGGGGCGTCAATTGCAAATCCTCCATCGGCGCCCGTCGTCGTAGTATGTGAAAACACCAGTGAGAGGCTTCAAAACGGTGTAAAACCTGCCTCAAAGATCAAAAGCGAAGTGGAGAGAATGTGTTAGATGTACTCATCTCTGATAGATTTCTCACTGAGTTCATCCGCCAGCAGCCAAAATCACTTACTTTCTAAAACCACATAGATTAAACAGAAACAAAGATCAGGATTAGTGATGCTTATGACCTCAATATACTATCTCACAAAGGTGTTCAACGTATTGAATCTGTGAAAATTTATGACAAGCTAGTCCTAGGATTGGCAACAGCCTATACCTCAGCCTGTACAGCTTTACTTGTTCTTTCAGCATATGTGGCCTATACAAATACGTCATTACTTACCTTGATGGGTTTACTGGCATCTGTGCTTCTGATTAGTCCTATTAGAACCTTAATTGACCATGTCAGCAGTCCATATAGCGATGTTTTAAAATTCTACAGCAGGAAGAAAACCGTAATAACCTTCAGCATTCTAGTCTTTTCGTTGACATCAATCTCTCTTATGGCAGGGAGAAGTTTTCCATTTTCAGATATACTGAATCTTCCGTTCCAAGCCTCAACCAACTTCTTCAGGCAGCTCCGATACCTAGATACACCTCTAACAGAACTGGGCCTAACTATGTTTGAATTCGGAAGATACCTATTCCACGGCTTTGTGATCTACACTGTTTTAGACTCAGTTCAGTCGTTGTTGGAGAAATTAAAGCCGGAAAAAAGTGAAAGTGAGTTCAGGGCATCACTTACACCTCTATCAAGTAGTGAAGCTGAGATAGAGATCTATGTAGTATCCGGGCTTCAGGGATTTCTGAGGATACCTGAAAGCTTCTGCAAGGAATGTAGCATGTTCTACCACGCCGCTAGACAGGCTTCAGAGGAAGTTGACGAAGATGTCAATATTTCAGTAAGATCTTACTGGAGCTGGTTCCTAAAGCCGTTGCTAAAAGGAGGATATCACCCTCCTGTAATACTCGTGAATGGAAGTATCCTGAGTCAAGGATACGATGTACCTGACAAAGAAGATATTAAGGATTTTTTAGAGGACTGATTATTCATACACACCGTGTTCTCTTTCCTCTGACTCTAAAGCTGGGGTAAAACTGAGGTGGCCTGAAGAAGCACTTAGCCCCTCAAACAGATAATATACATGGCTCCTGAGCGCTCTATGGTTTTTCCATCACCAAAGGACTGATTCTTCCTTTCGATGATAATCTGCTAGTTAAGACCTATACTAGAAGACTTTGATTCTAACGTTTGATCTTAGGGTAGACTCCGCATCGTTCTCTAAATCTTACATGAGTGCAGTTTCTACAAGCTAACCGCACGGTTATCCACGCCTTCAAAAACAAAACCATAGAATGTAATATGTGCAGAATAAAAACTATATTTTACTAGCTGCAGGCTTGACAGGATTACTAGTATCTACAGGGATCCTCCTAGCTACAAGCTCTGTTGAAGACAGTACAGAAGGTTCTACCCCAGATCTCCAAAACAGATCTTTCAACACGTCATCTGAAATAAAAATGACTGAAAGTGGTAGGAAGTATATTGTCAGACCTGATGAGCTGCTGCAGGGCTGTCCGGGAGGCAAAGACTGTATACCGTCAATAGACAACCCGCAGTTTGATTCAGCCGAGGAGGTGGATTGGCTTAATCCAAGCGATAAAGTAGTCGGACTTGAGGTAAACAATGAGTCGAGGGCTTATCCGTTGAAGATCCTTAGCAGGCATGAAATAGTGAATGACAGGATAGGAGGTAAGCCTGTAGCTGTTACTTACTGCCCGTTATGCAGGTCAGCTGTAACTCACTCGAGAAAAGTAGGTAACGAAGTGTTGGAGTTTGGTGTATCAGGCAAACTGTATAACGCCAACTTGGTTATGTACGACAGGAGCTCAGACACTCTATGGAGCCAAATATCAGGCCGAGCAATAATAGGTGAAAAGGTACCACAAAAGCTTGACCTAGTCTTCTCATCAATAACGGAGTGGGATGATTGGGAGAAAGCTCATCCCGACACAGACGTACTGTCGATAGATACAGGAATCTATCCCAACAGCGTCTACGAGACAGAGGCATACTCCGGATACAAAAGATCTGAGAGAGTCGGATACGGTGTCAATCAGGTGGATGAAAGGCTTCCATCAAAAGACATAGTATACGGAATAAAGGCCGGAAACGAATCAATAGCTGTCACTAAGGATGTACTTCAGAATGAGAAAATAATCCAAACAAGACTTGGCAACAATACACTTATCGCATTCAAGAGACCATCCGATGGCAGTGTGAATGCGTTGCTACAAAATGAAACGGGTGCGGATTTCAGTCTGGAGGATGGAGAGATTTCAAGTACAGCAGGAGACAAGTGGACGCTTGACGGAGAAGAGATTAACGGCAATGATGATATGAGACGTTTGCTGACCCAGGGATTTTACTGGTTTGCATGGAGCAAGTTCAACCCGGAAACACAGTTATACAGATAGGGTACAAAATAGGATTATGACAGAAGAAAATTTTGATTACTGGTGCAGAGGGTACAGTTGGAACAGCAGCGGGAAAGTACCTTGTAGATGAGGGCTTCGAGGTTATCGGAGTAGGACTAGAAGAGTGCGATGAAACATGTTACACGAAAATACACAGCTTAGACATCACGAAATCATCCAGCAAAAATAAGCTAGTTGATCTACTGGGGGATGTAGATGCTGTTTTTCACCTGGCCTGGAACCTATCTGAGGAAAACTTTGATACAGAAAGCAGCTGGGAAGGAAACATGGAAATGTTTGAAAACGTGCTGGAGGCATCTAAAGAGGCCGGAGTAGACGTGTTTATCAACGGATCTTCTATACACGCAGGTACCGGCGATATATCAGCCTACACCAAAGATAGCAGCCTTGAGGAGACACCACAGCCATACCGCAAAAGTATAGATCCTGAAAAAGACTTTGACCTGAGAAAGCAGAGACCAAGCAAACTTCTTGATCCGAGAGCGGAGAACCCGGACAGTCCATACGGAGAGTCAAAGATTCAGACGGAACACAGAACCAGGCAAGCCGTCCAAGAAAACAAGATTAAAACAGGTGTAAGCATCAGAATCGGAGGAGTAAACCCGGCTGACCAAGAAACCCAAGAAGGAGAGCCGTACTATTCAACTCTTTATCTGAGCCACAAGGACTTAGGAAGAACAGTTGAACACATTGTTGAGAAAGGAAGAGATATGAATGGGTACTATCAAATCTATGGTGTCTCAGACAACAAGGGAAGAATCTTCGATATCGAAAACCCGTTTATAGGTGAACATTAATGGAGCAAAACCTAAGCGAGAAAGAAAGAAAACAAAGGCTTCTAGGAGGTCTAATATTTGAGACACTGGCTCTGACAGCATTGCTGCAATCGAACACTTTCTTAGCTTTGGTTTTAGGTGTCGCCGGTCTTGGACTGATATTTAATTACTTTACATGCTTCTGCGGAACTAAAAAAGCAGTAAAATCACTGAAGTCTCGTCTGACATGATCCATCAAAACTTTCAATATTCAGATACAAGTAGAGTGGAGCGGTTTCGATGAACAAAAAAATCTTTATCGCGTCTGATCACGCCGGCTACGAGCTTAAAAACACTCTTGTAGAGTTTCTCAGCGACGAAGGATTTGAAGTTACCGATAAGGGTCCAGAGAAATACCAAAAAGACGATGACTACCCTGAATATATTATAGATGCTGCCAAGGCTGTAAGAGATGAGGATAACTCCCTAGGTATAGTGCTCGGCTATTCAGGTCAGGGAGAGGCGCTGGCAGCCAATAAGGTAGACGGAATTAGGGCAGCCGTCTACTATGGGGAAAATCCGGAGATCACAGAGCTATCCCGAAAACACAACAACGCAAACATTCTTTCCTTGGGTGCTGGCTTTATGGGGGACGAAGAGGCCAAGAGAGAAGTATTAAACTGGCTTAAAACAGATTTCACCGGCGCAGAAAGACACAAGAGAAGGATTAAAGAAATAGAGCTCTACGAAAACAGGAAAAATCCTGAAGTTTTACCTGCCCTACTTGCAAGTAATCAAAAAGATCTAGACAGAGAAATTGAGAAGGTCTTAAGGTACTCTAATACCTTCCATGTTGACGTCCAGGATGGAAATTTTGTTGAAAATGATTCGCTTGACTTTGATTATACTCTTCCAAGGTATCAGAGGTATGAGGCGCATCTGATGCTTGAAAAGCCCCTAAAATGGATAAAAGAGAACCTGAACAAGTTTGAAAGGTTTAACTTCCATATAGAGGCGACAGAAGATCCAGAATCCGTGATAAGCTATCTGAGAGACAAAGAGAAAGAAGTTGGAGTGGCTTTAAATCCGGAGACAAGCCTCGGAGAGATATCATCAGTTGTACACGAGGTTGATGTTGTTCAGTTTATGACCGTTGATCCGGGAAGCTACGGCTCTAATTTTCATAAAGAAGTTATCAAGAAAATCAGAGAAGCTAAGAGGAAGCATCCTGAGATAAGTGTAGAGGTTGACGGCCATGTGACACCTAAAAACATAGAAGACTTGAGGGAGGCGGGCGCGGACCTTTTCGTATCAGGCTCATATGTACAGGAAAGTAACAACCCTGGTCAGGCAGTTAGAACATTGGAAGAGAAAATCAAAGATGAGTAAACGGTAACCTTACGGTTAAATTCTACTCAGAAGTTGGAGTAATCATGACCAACAACAGTAAGCTTGAGAAATTATCTGATCTTCTGAGACGAGATGTTATAGAGATGACCACGGAGGCAGGTTCAGGTCATCCAACATCATGTATGTCATGTGCAGAGGTTTTTTCCGTTCTCTTCTTCGATGAGATGAACTACGATCCTGAAGATGCCTCAAACCCTGGTAACGACGAGTTCGTATTAAGCAAGGGTCACTCAGCGCCGATATGGTATGCCTCATTGGATAGAGCAGGCGCCATAGACGAGAATCTCGACTCTCTCAGAAAACTTGACTCACATCTTCAAGGACACCCGATGCCGATCTCCTTGGAATGGGTGGAGGAAGCTACAGGATCTCTTGGACAGGGTCTCTCAATAGCGACAGGAAAAGCCCTTGCAGCAAAGAAACAGGATAGAAGCTACCATACATACACCGTTCTCGGGGACTCTGAGGTTTCAGAAGGCCAGATCTATGAGGCTCTTGAACTTGCGTCTTATTACGACCTTGACAACCTGACCGCAGTAGTAGACGTCAACAGACTGGGCCAGAGAGGTGAAACAATTGTAGGCCACCACATGAACTGGTACAAGGACAGGTTCTCAAGCTTTGGATGGAACGTAGAAGTCATAGACGGTCACTCAGTGCAGGAAATAAAAAACGCGTTTGAAAGCTCTCACGCATCGGACAGACCTACCGTAGTACTTGCAGAAACAGTAAAAGGTAAAGGAGTATCACTTACCGAGGGAGAAGAAGGCTGGCATGGAGTACCTCTGACTGAGGAGGAGATGCAAGACGCCTTTGAAGAGCTTCCAAGCCCTGAAATGCCTGAATTCAGGATTTCCAAGCCTGAGAAACAGGAAAAGCCTTCTTTCCAAGAGAAGGAAGTAGATATGAAAACTTATGAACAAGGTGAGGTGCTTGCGACACGTGACGCATACGGGAATGCACTTGCAGATCTGGCCGAGGCCCGTTCTGAGGTACTAGCGGTAGACGGAGAGGTATCAAACTCGACAAGATCGGAGTATATTAAGGAGGACAACCCTGATCAGTTCGTTGAAAGCTTTATAGCAGAGCAAAACATGATCAGCATGGCACAAGGCCTATCAATAAAAGGATATGAAGTCTTCACCTCAACATTCTCGGCGTTCATATCAAGAGCCCACGACCAGATCAGGATGGCAGCTCTCTCAGAGGCAGAGATAACGGTAGTAGGATCACATGCAGGAGTGTCAATAGGGCAGGATGGTGCCTCACAGATGGGTCTAAGCGACATCGCATTATTCAGGGCGCTTCGTGAGTCCAGAGTCATGTACCCCTGTGACGGAAACTCCGCCAGAAAGATGGTAGAGAACGCACACAGATCCGGAAACCTAGACTACATAAGAACCACGAGACCTGAGACAGAAGTTATATACAGTCCGGAAGAAGAATTTCCGGTTGGAGAGTTCAAGAAAGTAGAAGAGCCTGAGGACCCGGACGTGGTGCTGGCAGGAGCTGGCATAACAGTACACGAAGCACTTGAGGCCAAAAAGATGCTTGAGCAAGAAGGAGTGCAGGCCGCCGTCGTGGATATTTACTGTGTAAAGCCCTTTAACTCGTACAACTTCCGCAGATTTGTGGAGTCCAACTCCGAAAAACTTGTGGTCTCTGAGGACCATTATCCTGAAGGTGGGATCGGAGAAATGCTTGGAAAAGAGCTGGAGGAATCAGACATTGAGATGAGAACCCTTGCAGTAGACAAGATACCTCATTCCGGAGGAAAACAGGAACTTCTAGAAAACTGCGGAATAGACAGGAAGGCAATTAAGAAACAGGCGTTAAATCTAGTGGAACAGCACTGAGGTGACAGAGTTAGAGGCCTGATAGCTATATTCCTCTGTATTTAGGAAGAGCCAGGCATCCATAGAGCTCAGTGTCTCCGCCTAACTCGGTAATAGATATTTCCGGTCGGGCATACGAGTCCGGGTAGTACCTGTCTAAGCCTTCCTTGATAGGATTCAGAACATAGTCAGGATTGTTAAGAGCTATCGACCCCCCAAGCTTGATGACCTCTGGATCCACCGTCAGGGCCAGCGTTGCGATGCCACGTGAGTGCAAGGCTCCCACGTGCTTTGTCACAAACTCTTCTACAAGCTCGTCTCCCTGCTGCGCCATTTTGTAAATTTCCTCTGCATCAGAATCTTGAATATCATCGAGTTCAGCTTCTGAGGCTCTTTCCGATAAAAATCTGTTCAAGTATCCGGATATTCCCTTGCCTCCGGAAACCTCCTCCCATGCACCTTCTGTCCTATCTGTAAGATTATCGAGACGAGGTGCCAGAGGATAATGACCTATCTTCCCCGCATTTCCACTTGTTCCTCTCACCATATTGCCGCTCAGAACCATTCCAGCTCCGATACCTGTAGAAAACGTAACATAAATTAAACTCTCGGATCCTGAATCATCTCCAAAGTAATACTCTCCCAAAGCTGCTGTGTTAACATCGTTTTCAACTGCAATACCGACATCCTCAAGCCTCTCATCTATCTTTTCCCCATATTGAATGCGCTCCACCGTTGTGCCATCTTCTAGCTGTATCCTGGAAGTTGACTTGTTCTCGAGATCAGGTGTTCCTGCAGTTGAAATAGCAACCTTCTCTATATCGTACACCTCAGAGAGCTCTAAAGCCTTTTCTCCAACCTGTTCGGCTATGTTCTTCTCCGTTCTAATCTTTTCTGGAGATATTTTGAACTCTCCCTCTGAAGTACCTACAGTGTACTTTATCGTGGTCCCGCCTACATCGAACGCTGCTATCATATCTACATTTGTTTGTCCAAAAATAAAATTTTCTGGTTTGTATCGAGGCATAGGTTTTTATTCTGAGAAACTGTGTATTGTAACATCAAGATCCGCAACTCTACACATTCAGCTACTGGTTTCCAGATGGTGTCCTGTACAGTCAATATTGGGATAGACGAATCAGAGGCTAAATCCAATGGGAAATAATTTGATTGAATTCAACGCACGAAACTCTAAGGTATCCGAAGAGAAGTTAAGGGACTTAGAGGATAGACTCCGACCTGAAGTGCAAAATATGAGGGAGGCCACGGAGAAGGGATACAATGATCCGAGAGCCTCAATTAACCTACCTGGCGATGAAGAAACTCTAAAACAGGTAAAAAAACTTGTCAAAGACAAGAGACGACTTAATCCAGAGTATCTGGTGGTTGCAGGTATAGGCGGTAGCAACCTTGGTACAATAGCCGTCCAGGAAGCCGTACTTGGAAAGTTGTACAATCAGAAAAACCCGGATACGAAGATTCTCTATGCAGAGACAACAGACTCCGAGCATATTGGCGATATACTGGATATAATTGAATCATCTCTTGAAAGAGGTGAAACCGTTCTGCTAAACGGAGTCTCAAAGTCAGGAGGAACCACGGAAACTATCTCCAACTTCGAGATTATAGCGGAGAAAATATCTGAGTACAAGAATAAGCCCGAAGAATACATTACAGTGACCTCCCAAAAGACTCACCGTTTCATAAGCTGGCAGAGGAGAAAAACTACTCCACGCTTGAGATACCTGAGAAGGTTGGGGGTCGTTACTCTGTCTTCTCCGCCGTAGGCCTCTACCCGCTAGGTATACTAGGAGTTGATCTTGACGAACTCCTGGAAGGCGCAAAACAAGCGAAAGAAAGGTGTCTCAACAAAGACGTACTTGAAAATCCGGCGGCTCGTTCAGCCGCCTCAATCTACCTAAACCAGAAACAGGGCCGAGATATACATGATTTCTTCCTCTACGGCAAGGATCTGGAAATGATAGGCAAGTGGTATAGACAGCTTACAGGGGAGAGCCTTGGAAAAGAACAAAACAGAGAGGGCAAGAAGGTGAACGCCGGTATAACACCTATAGCATCGGTAGGATCAACCGATCTTCACTCCATGTACCAACTCTATATGGGAGGTCCTGATGACAAGCTACATACGTTCGTGTACACAGAAGAAAACGACAGGAATATAGAAGTTCCTAGAAACCCTGAGTACAGCAGGCTTGTGGAAGACATTCAGGGAAAACCATTAAACCAGATTATGGACGCCATATTTGAAGGTGTAAATAACTCCCTTAAGAATACAGCAAGACCGTTCAACGTCGTGAAGATTCGTGACAGGTCCGAGAAATCAATAGGGGCTCTACTTCAGTTCAAGATGATGGAGATGATGTACCTAGGATACCTGATGAATGTGAATCCTTTCAACCAGCCAAGCGTAGAAGACTATAAGGACGAAACCAGAGAAATCCTCAAGGAGAATGGTAGAAATGGATGACCAGTTAGTTGTTATCTTCGGCGGCACCGGCGATCTAGCCCGAAAAAAGCTTCTGCCAGCGTTGAGGAAGCTATATGATCAGGGAATAGATCAGCCTGTGCTGCTTGTAGGACGTAGTAACTCCGATATACATGAATACATACAAGATATGGGTATAGAAGACTACGAGGATAGCTTCCTAGACAACCTTTACTACCTTTCGCTAGATGTTAAGACAGGTGATCCAGAAGACCTCAGGAGCAAGGTAGAATCGGTGTCAGACGAGTATGAGATCGACACAAACTATGCTTTCTACCTAGCTCTTCCGTACTTCCTGTTTACGTATACTTCTTCTCTAATACAGGATGCTGGGCTCGATACTGATAGCTCAAAGATTGCATTTGAGAAACCCTTTGGGAAGAACCTAGAGACAGCACAACGCATAAATCAAGAGATAGAGGGCTTTAGCGAGAAACAGATTTTCAGGGTGGATCATTATCTTGGAAAGGAGCTTGTGGAAAACATATTGACACTGCGTTTCTCAAACCCTCTATTCCAGAAGATATGGGATACAGAATCCGTCAAGAACGTCCAAATAACAATGGCTGAGGATATGGGCGTAGATGGAAGAACCGGTTACTACGATGAGGCCGGAGCCATAAAGGATGTTTTCCAAAATCATCTTCTGCAGTGCTTTCACTGACAGCTATGAAGCAGCCGGATTCCCTGACCGCAGAAGACGTAAGGGATAAGAAGCTAGAAGTGCTTGAAAACATCCAAGACATGAACCCAGAGGACATAGTACTGGGACAGTACGGAGCCAAGGAAACTGATGGAGAGGATGTAAAAGGTTACAGGCAGCTTGAGGGCGTCGACCAAGGGTCCGACACTGAAACCTTCTTTGCCCTCAAACTGTACTTAGATATGGAAAACTGGAGGGATACACCTTTCTACGTAAGATCTGGAAAGATGATGGATGAAAAGTACGCAGAGGTAAATGTTGTACTAAAGGACAACACTGATCTTTTCGATTCTGAGGAAGGTAAGTCAAATGTCGTAAACATTAGAATACAGCCGGATTCAGGTGTATCAATAAGATTTAATTCCAAGGCTTCTGAAGGTATTGAGGAGCTTGAGTCTGAGACCATGGAAGCCTGCAAGGCATGTAGACAGCTGCTTCCAGGAGCATACGAGCATATTCTTGAGGAACTTTTGGAAGGTAACAGAACAATGTTTGTTGACTGGGAGGTGCTCGAACAAAGCTGGCGTATAACAGATTCGATTGTTGAGAAGGCAAAACACGAGGAAACAGGGTTTCCAAACTATACTCCAGGATCTGAAGGACCCGAAGAAGCTGAAGACATTATCGATGATGGAAAATGGATAAAACTAGATAGGAGGAGCAAATTACAATGACTTTGTCAAAGATTAGAAACATGTTTTCGAACTCGGAAAATCTTAGAATCGGTTACATTGGTCTTGGAAAGATGGGATTGAACATGACCAAGAACGCAATTGATCACGGACACGAGGTCGTGGCTACCGACATAGATGAGGATGCAGTCGAAGAGGCCTCAAGATACGGCGCAGAACCTGCAAACAGCGTTAACGAAGTGGTTGAAAACCTTGATACGAACCAGAGGATTGTCTGGATGATGGTGCCTCATGGTGATCCTGTAGATCAGACCATAGACAAACTCAAAGATTGTCTTAACGAGGGCGATATAGTGATCGATGGAGGTAACTCACAATACGAGGAGACTGAGAGAAGAAGTCAAGAGCTGCTTGAGGAAGGTATACACTTCTTTGATATCGGTGTATCAGGAGGACCTGACGGCGCCAGAAACGGAGCATGCATGATGGCCGGAGGACCTAAAAGCCAGTGGAACAGAATAGAACCTCTTGTAAGCGACCTGTGTGTGGAGGACGGGTACGGCTACTTTGGATCAACACCAAACGGCCATTTTGTCAAAATGGTGCACAATGGCATTGAGTACGGTATGATGCAGGCAATTGCAGAGGGATTCGATGTCATGCAGAAGTCCGACAATGACATCGACCTTGAGAAGACTGCCAAAGTCTACAACAATGGTGCAGTAATTGAGTCATCGCTTATAGAATGGCTGAAAGAAGGGTACAGCGAATTCGGTGAAGAACTTGATGAAGCATCAGGCAGAGCAAACGAATCAGGTGAAGGAAGATGGACAACAGAAGCCGCAGACGAATTAGACATTCCAACTGACGTTATTACCGATGCACTTGATGCAAGGCTGAGAAGCCAGGAAAACCCAAGCTACCAAGGACAGATCATAACACTGCTAAGACATAAGTTTGGAAACCACAGCTTGGAAGGAGCCTAAAGCATTTTTCCTCTATACTGATGGGTTTATACGCAGATCTCAGTCAAAGGTAGGCAGATAAGAGCTTGACTGATGCCACCAGCTTTGGCGGCGAAGACACTTCCAAATGTGAGGAGCACAGAATTTAATTCATGAACGGGCAACTGGCTGAGATTTGAGAGGTATTTTCGGGAATACCGCATACGTAATTCTAACTTTACAATAATACATGGAAAGCTGCAGGTGCTTAGTTTTATGTCGGTCAGTTGCTTTCCAACTTCATGGCCCTTGCCGCTCCCTTCAGAGAGATATCGTAGTTGGTGATGACACGTACAGGGATCTTTGAGAGCAGTTCCTGGAACTGTGGAGAGGAGTTTCGGAACTCTTCTAAGAATGACTCATCTATGCTATCTGGATTCTGAGCTGCTATTCCTCCGGCTATGTAAAGTCCGCCTCTTGGAAGAGTGTCAAGTACGTAATTCCTACAGCATCTGGCGTAAAATTCTATGAACTTTGAAAATGTCTTCTGGCTGCAACGGTTTGTTTGTCTGGTTTCTGAAATCTGCTCCGCCTGAACGTCTTTTTCTTGAGGAGAATCTTCGTTGAAGAACTTGTACATATTCTCCAAGCCTTTGCCAGAGAGCACGTGCTCATATGAAATCGGATGGTTAATATCCTCTAGTTCCTGAATAAATTTTGCCATCTCCAACTCCTCTCTATTTTTTATCGGGAGATCGCAGTGACCGCCTTCGGAAGAATTCGGCACATATCTTTTCAGACCTTTATCATAAACCAGAAGGTTCTTTCCCAGACCTGTTCCGGCGCCTATAACCGCCTTTGGCTGATTTTCAGAGGATTGCTCACCTCTTTGTACTGTTGTGTAGTCTTCTGATCCCAGCAGTTCTGTTGCATAACCTAACGCATCAAAGTCGTTGATAAGGAGAACGGTCTCTAGACTGGTTTTCTGTTCTATAACTCTTGCATCTATGGTAAGATCGGCGTTAGGCATCTGTACTTTACGGTCTTCGACAGGACCTGCAACAGCAAAACATGCCTTTCCAAAGTTACTATCCTCAAACTCATCCTCTAAATCCGTCAGGAAGCTTTTAAGCCCTTCTAGAAAGCTTTTCTGTCTGTCAGTGCTTTTGTCCTGTTTAAAAAGAATTTCAAAACCGCTTTCTTTTCGCTCAACAACAGCCAGATCATCATTAGTGCCACCTACATCACCAACTATGTATCTCTGCGTCATGGTATGTCTCTGATACAGACTTTCTAGGATACATAACAAAAAAGCATTGCATTCGTGTGAATCTTCGGATATTTTTTAACCAGATAGATTAAGTCTAACCTATGACTCTGTACGAGTTTTTTGGGGATGGATGTCCTCATTGCCAAAAAATGGATCCCAAAGTAGAAAAACTGGAGGAAAATCAAGAAGTAAGCGTCGAACAGCTTGAGGTCTGGAACGATCAGGAGAACGCTGAAAAGCAGATGGAACTAGATGATGGAAAATGCGGAGGAGTACCCTTCTTCTACAACACAGAAACTGATGAATGGATATGCGGAGAGACAGATCAAGAAACTCTGAGACACTGGGCGTTAGGCAAAACTGTCACCTAGTATCTGAGATTTACTAGCCTTGCCGTGTAAACAGATTACAGGATGATTCGAGAGAAAGATGGAATCCACTTTGAACTTGATGAGAGAAATATTGTAGCTGATTCAAGAAGCACGACAGGAGACCTGAATATTGTTTCGCATGCACACTTTGACCACCTGCATCAGTCCAGCTCCCAGGTTGTATGTTCCGAGCTTACGGCAAAGCTTACTGAGGCGAGAACAGGTGAGGAGGTTGACAGACTGGAGGAGCATGATATCAAGCTGATTCCTTCAGGTCATATACTTGGATCAACAGCAGCCCTGTTTGGTGGAGAGAAAAAGTATCTTTACACAGGCGACGTCTCGATGAGAAAAACCGCATACCTAGACGGTTTTAATCCTGTAAGCGCAGATGCCCTAGTTGTTGAATCAACCTATGGTGTTCCGGCATACACATTTCCAGACCAGAAAGAGGTCGAATCGCGCATCAAGAACTTTATACAGGACAACAGAGACCAACCTCTTTACCTGTTTGGGTACTCTCTAGGCAAGGCGCAAAAAATACAGAAAATTATAGAAAACGTTGTTGAAAGACCTGTACTAGCTCATGGCGCTGTAAAAAAGATGAACGATGCAGTAGAAGAATATACCGGAGTATCCTTTCAGGCCGAGAGCTACGGGGAAAACAAGCAGAAGCTCGAAGATGAGAACGCAGTTTTATTGGCTCCTTCAAGAAGCTCTCAAGCCGACTGGATCGACAAAAACGTCGAAAGATACGGAGGTCTGAAGGCTGGCTTCTCCGGGTGGGCTGCACAGAGCTCATTCAAGTTCAGAGGAGGATACGACGAAACATTTGTGCTCTCAGATCACTGTGACTTTAATGAACTTCTAGAGCTGGTTAGACAGGTCGACCCTGAAGAAGTATACACTCACCATGGTTTTGACGAGGAGCTTGCCTCACATCTTTCCAACCAACTAGGGTACAGTGCAAGAGCCTTGAAACAGAACCAAACCTCTCTCGGACAGTTTCAATAACTGATTTAATTCAGGAGAAAGTAAATACTGTTTTATGCCACATTTATCGGAGAAAAACTGCAAGATCGTAGATGAACCTGGGGAAGTGCTACAAGCTAACGATATAAGTCATTACATGGCGCAGCTACACAAATCCTGGTCCTCCCAAGAGGAAAAAGTGCTTGAAAGAGAATTTAACTTCCCGAATCATGAGAAAGCTGTAGAATTTGTCAACAGAGTTTCTGACCTAGCCAGTTCACAGGAGAAGTACCCGGAAGTAAGACTTTCCTACGCCTCCGTGAACGTAAGAATAGGTAGTTCAGAAGTTGAGGGACTGCATGAGAATGATTTTATACTAGCGGCAAAGATAGATAGAAAGAGCAACTGAACTCACTCAAATGTAAACAACCTGCTGAGCGCTGCATCAACAAATTTTTGGTCTTTATCTTCTAACAATGGCCTAGCGTCTTCTACAGCATGCCTGTCATTTGAGGTAAGTTGAAGACCAAACTCCTTTCTGGCGCTTATAGAGTTCTTTACCCTGCCCTGTAATGCGTGACGGATTTCTTCATTCTGCTTTTTGCCATGCGAATCAAAGTCTGTTAGAACTGCTGTTCTGTCTGATCCTCGTTCCACATTCTCTACAAGGTCTTCAGTCGAAGTCTCCGCAGATAGGAAAATCTTACCATTGAACCCCAGATCCCTCATAACATCCCTGTCATCGAAGCCTTCGACTATTATAGAGTCAAGGTCTCTGTTCAGCTTCTCTACAATTTGCTCAAGCTTCTTCAACTCAATAAACTTCTCATCTCTCATTCCTGAACAAATCTAATTAAGACCGAAATAATTTTTACGTGTTACGAAGCATCAGCAGCCAAGTTGGTAACAGTCTTACTGAGCACAGGATTTACTGAAGCCTGGTATACAGCCCTGACTCTGTCTTTAAAGTTCTGAAGGGACAGCTTCTCCTCATCTAACCGGATTTCTTGGTCATGGTTAATTTCAAACTCCAGTTTAAACATGTCCCCATCAACATTGCCTAACTGTCTTCCAGAGTTTAACTCCATATCCCTAATCCTGCTGATTGATTCTTCAGGTATATCTGCCTTTATAATAAAGTGTATATCGTCATCGGTGTAAATCCTAATAGTGAATCTGTCATCTATTCCTTCAATCTTCAAAAAGCCATCTTCCCAGCTACGACTTGAAGATACCTTGGGTGTAAAGAGATCTGCTACTTCTTCAACGGACAGTATGCCTGCCGTTGACGAGAGCTCTTCCTCAAAACTCTGTATACTGGAGATATACTCAGAGTCACTACTGCGATCAAAAGTATCTATAGCCATGAAGTAGACTTTATTCCCATCCACTGCAAGATTTGTTCTGATGGTATCAATCTTTTCCTCTATTTTCTCTAGAGCGTCTTTTGAGTATGGTATATCGATCATGAAGGTTTCAGGTCTTTCACTGTGTTCAAGTACTGCTTCAACAGGCAGCCTCCTATCAAAAGGAGGCTTTCTTATTTTCAGACCTATGTAGCTTGACTTAATTTTTTCCAGCTGATTTAGTACTTTTCTCCGGGTCTTCTGAAACGGTTTTATGCTTCTGTGAAGCAATCTGGCCTGGCTTTGTGACAGCTGCTTTCTCTGCATCATCTTCGCAACATCCCTTACAACAGAGTCAGTATCGGTGTATACAAGTTCATTTTGAAGGAACTGATGTAGACAGGAAAAGCTTACAGATTCGAAAACATCGTTGTCAGCTTCTCTTGATTTTGTAATAAAGATTCCTCTAAACTTGTACTCTGATAGCTCACTGATTTCCAGACCTAGATCGATGGGATTGGATTTAAGCATTTCAACGTATTTTCTCATCCGTTCCCTGTCATCTTCAGAAACTTTCCTCTTACTTTTTGCGTCAACCACCCATACCTCTTTCTTGTTCTGACGGTCTGTTCTCGCAACAAAATCAGGTCTTGAACTATCTTTAAGGCTTCCTATTCTTTCAGTAAAATCAAAGTATCCTCTATACTGCCTGAGAACATCAAGAACATCTCTCTGGAAAACCATCCAGTTCATATCGTCCTCTTGACTCATCTCTCCTTCACCTTATAGGAGTCTATCTTGCCATCACCGTCACTATCTAGCCCCTCTACAACGCAGTAGAAGCCTCCTCCTTCCCAATCTTCAGAAGGTTTTCAAGATCGCTGAACGCCTTTACAGCGGCTTCAGTTCCTCGATTCTGTATACCTGCAACCATGATAATCCAACTATCCTCGCTGAAAGGATTTTCGGCCTTTGCAATTACACCTATCTCTCCCTTTGTATAGGTTTCCTCAGGCGTCTCAATCTTTCTATACGGAAAATCTTCGCCCTCAAACCTAGCCTCAAACTCTTGATTGAACTTCTTAGTTATCGTGTTTGTGAGCACGCCACCAAGGAGTATCATGTTATTCCCAAAATCCTTTGTGTTCATGACTTCAGTATCCAGGCTGGTCTCAAATGCTCCCGCTCCATAATTTCCCAGAGCCAGACCTATTTCCCCTGCCAAGTGACCATCACGTGCCTTTACCTGATCTGGACCATGCTGGTCCGGAGATCCAGCAACTACAAAACTTTGAGATCCATCCTTTTGATTTTCTCCTACATGAAGGAAATCCCTTGCCTTAGTATCGTATCTCCATGAAACCTCTTCTTTCACTTTATTTTCTGTGTCAAAGACATAGGCCTCTGATGAAGGCTCGAAGAACTCTGCGGATCCTCCTGATACGTCCTCAATCTTGAACTGGTTTATGAGCCCTGCACCCTCTAACTTGTTGAAGTGGTAATAGGCTCTTTGTTTTGGAATACTAAGATCCCTAGATACCTGTCTAGGATATGATGGATTTTCTGCCAAGTATCTGATTATTCTCTGCCTGGTATCATCTGATAGAGCATCTAGCTGACGTGGAGCCAGTTCTTTGGCCTCGATCAGGCTTCCATCTCTAAACAACTTGGCCATATTACTAACTGTGAGCCGGTCAAATAAAAACTTGAATGGTACCTCTTTACATCTCCCTATGAGACCGTATTTTCCTAAAATAACCGCCACCCGTAAAGCGTTTATCTAAACGGTTTAGGCGGTTCTCAGAAAGAGTTTATAAATACAAAAATGGTATTGTATTATCATTATGTGTGGAATTGTAGGTTACTATGGAGATGAAGAGGCTTCTGAGAAAGTTTTCAGGGGACTGAAGAAGCTGGAATACAGAGGCTATGACTCCGCTGGTATAGCGACAGCAGGAAACCCTACAATCAAAACTGAGAAAGCTGTCGGAGAGGTCGAAGAAGTTAGAAACCCTGATATAGACGGAACGTCTGGAATAGGACACACCCGCTGGGCCACACACGGCGGAGTAACACAGGAAAACGCACACCCACACGTCTCAGAACAGGAGAAAGTCGCGGTAGTACACAACGGAATAATCGAAAACTACCAGGAGCTAAAGCAACAGATTGACGCAGAGTTTAAGTCTGAAACTGATACTGAGGTAATACCACATCTTCTAGAAGAAAAACTAAGACAGAACACGATAAAAGACGCAGTCAATAAAGTTATGAAGAAGCTAGAGGGCTCTTACGCCGTCGCAGCTATGTTAGATACAGGGGAGTTGATAGCATTCAGAAAAGGCTCTCCACTTGTTCTAGGAATTGACAGCGGAGAGTATCATCTGGCATCAGATGTTACACCCTTCCTCAAGCACACATCTAAGGCAGTGTTTTTAGAGGATGGTGATTATGCAGTTATAGATGGAGATCACACAGTTTACAACTCAGGGAAGCAGGTTTCCCGTGAGATTCAGGAGATTGACTGGGACGCAGAACAGGCTTCAAAAGAAGGACACGACCATTTCATGGAGAAAGAAATCAAGGAACAGCCAAAAACCGTGAAGAGAGCAGCGTACCAAGACAAATCTGATCTGGAAAAAGCTGTAGAGATGATAGAGAGCGCGGAGGATGTATACCTTACAGGATGTGGAACCGCGAGCTTTGCAGCTTCACTAGGAGCAAAGTACATACGTGAATCAGGACACGAGGCGCATTCAGAACAGAGTCATGAACTTGAGTACAGGAGCGATGAGATAACAGAGGAAGATCTTGTGATAGCGGTCAGCCAGTCTGGAGAAACAGCAGACCTGCTGTCTCTCTTGGATGAAACACAGGCAGATGTGTTAGCAGTGGTGAACGTGGTGGGCTCCACTCTTGCACGCCAGGCAGACCACAAGCTCTACGTAAACGCAGGGCCTGAAATAGGTGTAGCATCCACAAAGGCATTTACAGCACAACTTACAGTCCTAAAACTCATAGCATACTCACTGGAAAACAGAACAGAGGAAGGGAGAGAGAAACTCCTCGACACAGCCGAAAAGATAAGCGAGACAATTGATGCGAACAGGCAGGAGATAGAAGAGTTAAGTACGTATCTAGTTGAGAAAGATCATGTATACTTTATAGGACGTGATAAAGGATATGAGATGGCACGTGAGGCAAATCTTAAGCTGAAGGAGCTCTCATACATACATGCTGAGGCTTTTCCAGGAGGAGAGTTTAAGCACGGTACACTAGCCCTAGTTGAAGAAGGAACACCAGTGGTTGCGTTCCTTAGAGAAGACTACAGCCAAGCATACAACAATATGATGGAAGCACATTCACGTGGGGCTGATATAGTATCAGTCGGCGACACTAAAATTGAGGAATCAAACTTCCACATAGACATGCCTGAGGATGAAAACCCTGAGATACTGGAAATTGTACCTTTCCAAATGGCAGCTTATCTAACCGCTGTAAAAAAAGGCCACAACCCTGACAAGCCCAGAAACCTAGCCAAATCAGTAACCGTGAAGTAAAAAGCCAAGGTATAATAACATCCTAAGCGAGGAATACAGTAATGAGGTATGCTGCAGTTACTCTGATAACATTACTATCGGTTTCAGCTGTCGGCGCCCAGCAAGTAACAGGCAGTTCAAGCCCTGAAAATGTTCTAACCGACTCAGGTCATTTGAACCTTAGTTATGTCCAAGAAAAATACAACTCCAGATCAGGCGAAGTACCAGACATTGTGGGATCTATAATCGGAGATCAGACCATTACTGTAAACCTGACGCGGATAAATGACTCCGAAAAGCTGCTTAAGGAAGACGTGATCGGAGTCAAAACTAATGGAGTGAGAACAGAAGAAATAAGGTACGGAACCATGCAGAACCCAACCCTGAAGATATGGATTACCCAGCAAAACATTGACAGGCTCTCAAATGCGGAAGACAGGCAAAAAGAACTGAAGAGGATGATACAAAACAAGGATATCCGATATGAAACAAAAACACTTGGCACTGCAGTTAAAATGGCTGTGATGAACTTCTTCATATCTCTGTAAATCTTCAGCTCTACTTGTTTGCATACCTAAATTCAATGTTCCTATCCTCCAGCTCTGTCTTAAAACCATCCAGGCTTCTCTCGCCATGATATCTATAGGGGATTACTAATTCTGGCTTCAGCTTGACAGCGTTTCTAACAACCTTGTCAAGATCTATATCAGATGATGTAGACAGAAAAGCCACGTTTGCCGTATTCTCCAGTGAGCGCACATCCTCAAGATCTGTAGGAGATGGGGACACAAGAAAAGAGGAATCTTTCATATTGAATCTGTACGAAAGCGTATCACCAGATTTGACAGCCTCTATCAAAACTCCGTAGATATCAATTACATCGCCGGGGCTCACAAACTCCTTATCGTTTGAAGGTATCATCTCATCTTTCATTTTCTCCGGTAGTACAACACAAGTCCCTCGACCACATACCTTAGAAAGCTTTTCAGGATCAAAACCCTCTCTGCACGTGATAAGAACAATTGCAGCCTCAAAATCCTCGGAAACATCCGAAACAGGGTCTACGGCAACCGTAAACTCTTGGTCAATCACTCTAACTGAGCGACCATTATCCCAAACTAACTCAAGATCATCGTAGCTAACCAAGGATGTCCCTAACCCCCCACAAATCCAGTTTACGTATTTATCCTTAAGACTGTTACTCAATCTAAATGCCGAAAAACCTCTATGCTTAATAAGTATTATCGATCCGTTATGAAAATACAACGTGCGGGGGTAGCCAAGCGGTCAAAGGCGCAGGACTTAGGATCCTGTCCCTTAGGGGTTCGCAAGTTCGAATCTTGTCCCCCGCATAGATCT
>KB659943.1_pt94 | contig 28694 bp, 34 predicted proteins | sample 558768 | NCBI scaffold set KB644980.1 | reverse complement strand
ACGACCTACGAGAGCGGTGAGATCCCGACCGGCTCGGGGCGCGTCCAACTGAACATCCAGTACTATATGGTCGCGTTGCTGTTCGTCGTCTTCGATATCGAGACGGTGATGGTCTTCCCGTGGGCGGTCATGTACCGCGGTGCGCTCGAGGCGGGTGTCCCGCTGTCACAGACTCTCCTCCCGCTGCTGGCGTTTGTCGGGATTCTCGTCGTCGGTCTCGTCTGGGCGTGGCGCGTCGGGGCCGTCCAGTGGACGCGGAGCATCCGCGCAGCCTCGCAAAAAACGGAGCGACAGAACACATGAGCAGCGATAACAAACCGTTCGTTACCGACAGTTCGAAGGTAGGCACAGAGACCCGCGAGGCACGGCTTGCGGGGCAAGACAACCGGTTCAACTCCCGGCTGCGTGAGGCGTTCGGCTCCTCGCCGTTCATCCTCACCAAGTTCGACAAGTTCATGAACTGGGTGCGGGGGTCGTCGATGTTCATGCTGCAGTTCGGGATCGCCTGCTGCAGCATCGAGATGATGCACACCTACGCGGTCAAACACGACCTTGACCGCTTCGGGGCCGGCGTGCCGCGTGCGTCGCCCCGACAGGCCGACGTGATCATCATTCCCGGGACCATCGTCTCGAAGTTCGCCCCACGGATGAAACGCGTCTATGACCAGATGCCCGAGCCGAAGTTCGTCATCGGCATGGGTTCGTGTACCATCTCCGGCGGCCCGTTCCAGGAGGGGTACAACGTCGTCAAGGGTGCCGAGGAGGTCATCCCGGTCGACATTCACGTCCCGGGCTGTCCGCCCCGGCCCGAGGCCCTCGTCTACGGCGTCGCCAAGCTGCAGGAGCGCGTCGCCAACGGCGAGTCCTCACCGGTGACGGTCAAACCCTACGAGCTCGAGGAGTTCGGCGACCTCGAACGCGACGAGATCGTCGAACAGCTCGCCGACGATATCGATGTCGACGATCTTGTCATGCGGTACGACTGGGCTGATTCACCATGAGCGTGGAACTCCCCGCAGACGCCGAGGCAGTACAGACTCCCGAGGAGATCGAGGCTGTCCTCGGTGATCTCGTCATCGGTCGCGACGACCACGAGAACGCACCGGCGTTCGTCATCAAACCCGACACGGTCGTCGACGCCCTCGACCGCCTCCGCGAACAGGCTGGCTTCGACCACCTCTCGTGTGTCACCGCACAGGAGTACGCGGACCGCTACGAGTCGATCTACCATCTGACGAGCTACGGCGACCGCACGAAAGAGGTCAGCATCATCGTCCCGACTGATAAGGAGAACCCGGTCAGCCAGTCCGCAAACGAGGTGTTCCGGACGGCCGACTGGCACGAACGGGAGGCCTACGATCTCGTCGGCATCGAGTACGACGAGCACCCCGACCTCCGACGAATTCTCCTGCCCGAGACGTGGCAAGGTCACCCGCTCGGCCAGTCCTACGATCAGGATCGGCCGCAGGTCGTTCCGTTGCGAGAACACGCCAACCCGCTCGAGGAGGACCAGCAGGCCGACGAGGACGACGAGACGATGTTCCTCAACATCGGGCCACACCACCCCGCCACTCACGGCGTCCTCCACATCGAGACCGTTCTCGACGGCGAGCAGGTCGTCGATCTCGAACCCGATATCGGCTACCTCCATCGGTGTGAGGAGCAGATGTGTCAGAACAGCACCTATCGCTACCAGATCATGCCGTACCCCGACCGCTGGGACTACATCTCGGCCGGCCTGCTCAACGAGTGGGCCTACGCGCGAACGGCCGAGCAACTGGCCGACATCGAGGTGCCCGAGTACGCACAGGTCATCCGGACGATGGGCGCGGAACTCTGCCGGATGGCGGCACACTTCCTCGCACTCGGCACGTTCGCCCTCGATATCTACGGCGACTTCACCGCGCTGTTCATGTACTCCATCCGGGACCGCGAAAAAGTTCAAAACATTCTGGAGGAACTCACGGGCCAGCGGCTGATGTTCAACTACTTCCGGCTCGGCGGCGTCGTCTGGGACCTGCCGGAGCCACGCGAGGAGTTCTTCGAGATGACGCGGGACTTCCTCGACGAACTCCCGACCGCACTGGAGGAGTATCACGACATGATGACCTCCAACGAGATCCTCCAGATGCGGACGGTCGACACCGGCGTCCTCCCGGCGGATGTCGCCAAGAGCTACGGCGCGACTGGTCCCGTCGCCCGCGCGTCGGGTATTGATTACGACGTGCGGCGTGACGACCCCTACGGCTACTACGATAACCTCGACTGGGACGTGATCACCGAGGACGGCTGTGACAACTTCAGCCGCCTGCTCGTCCGAATGCGCGAGGTCGAGGAGTCGGCGAAAATCGTCGAGCAGTGTATCGACCTCCTCGAAGACTGGCCGGAAGACGAGCGAAATATCCAGTCGAACGTCCCGCGGACGATCAAACCCGACGACGACGCGGAGATCTACAAGGCCGTCGAGGGTGCGAAAGGGGAACTCGGCATCTACATGCGCGCCGACGGCACCGAGAAACCCGCCCGGTTTAAGATCCGGAGCCCGTGCTTCTCGAATCTCCAGACGCTGCCCGAGATGTCCAACGGCGAGTACGTCCCCGACGCGATTGCCTCGCTCGGCAGCCTCGACATCGTGCTCGGTGAGGTGGATCGCTGATGGCTGGGCTCCTGCAGGGTGAGGCGATGCTGCCGGAGCAGATCGCCGGCCTGCTCGGCCTCAGCGGGACGGTCGGCGCAGCCGTCGGCGCGTTTATCGGCGCGTTCATCGTCGGCAACGTGATGCTCGCACAAACCGGCGTGGCTGGTCCGTGGGCCAAACGCAAGATCACGGCCGGCTTTACCGACCGGATCGCCGTCAACCGGATCGGCCCGTTCGGCCTGTTCATCATCGTTGCCGACGCGATCCGGCTGCTCTCGAAGGAGCTGATCGTTCCCGAGGGTGCCGACCGCCCCTCGTACGATCTCGCACCGCTCATCCTCCCGGCGTCTGCGATGCTCGGCTTTGCGGTCATTCCGATGGGGAATCTCGGCCCGTTCAACATCCAGCTGGCCGACCCCGAGGCGGGTCTCGCGCTCGTCTTTGCGTTCGCGTCGATTGCGTCGGTGTCGCTGGTGATGGGCGGCTACGCGTCGAACAACAAGTACTCGCTGATGGGCGGGCTGCGCGCGGTCGCCCAGAACATCGCCTACGAGATCCCGCTGATCGTGACGGCCATGTCGGTCGTCGTCTTCGCGGGCTCGCTGCAGATGGGCGAGATCGTTGCCGCCCAGACCGGGACGCTCGTCTCGGTGGCCGGCGTCTCGATCCCGTCGTGGTTTGCCTTCGTCAACCCCTTCGCGTTCGTGTTGTTCCTCGTGGCGAACATGGCGGAGATCGGGCGCAACCCGTTCGACATTCCGGAGGCACCGACCGAGATCGTCGCCGGCTACCAGACCGAGTACTCCTCGGTCTACTTCGTCCTGTTCTACCTCGGGGAGTTCCTCCACGTCTTCCTCGGCGGGGCGATCATGGCGACGATCTTCCTCGGCGGGCCAGCGGGGCCGGTGCTGCCGGGCTTCGTCTGGTTCATCATCAAGATCTGGGCGTTCTTCCTGTTCACCCAGTGGTGCCGCTCGGCGCTGCCGCGCGTTCGTATCGACCAGCTAATCGAGATCGGTTGGAAGGGCATGCTCGTGCTGTCCTTCGCCAACCTGGTGCTCACGGCCATAATCGTGGGGGTGATCGCATGATTGGACTCCTCAAAGGCATGGCGACGACGATGAAACACGCATTGAGCGGCAAGACATTCACGGTCGAATACCCCGAAACCGCACCCGAGTCAGCCCGCGGTTCCGTGGTGTCCACAAGTTCAGCCAGGAGCGGTGTATCTGGTGTCGGCAGTGCGAGAACGTCTGTCCGAACGACACCATCCAGATCGTGATGGACGACCAGCGCAACGGCGAGCAGTACAACCTCCACATCGGGCAGTGCATCTACTGCCGGCTCTGTGAGGAGGTCTGCCCCGTTGATGCGATCCTGTTGACCCAGAACTTTGAGTTCACGGCGGACACGAAAGACGAGTTCGTCTACAACAAAGAACAGTTGAAGAACGTGCCGTGGTACAAGGGAATCGACCCGCTGAACTCCCGAAACCCTGATCGGGACGCCTGGATCGGTGAGGGCGACGGCGAAGTCGACTATCAGTAGTCGCCCAGCTACCACCGCTGTCGGGCCTGTTTTGCCGCCGCAGAGCCGATAGGCTGTCGGCTGGTCGGCTGTGTCGCGGCGGCGTCTCGAAATCTTCAAAGGGATTCTTCGGGATACACAGGTAATGGTTTATGAGACCATCGCGTTCGCGCTGTTCGCCCTCCTGACGGTGGGGTTCAGTCTGGGCGTCGTCCTCGTGCGAGACGTGTTTCACGCCTCGCTGTTACTTGGCGGCGCGCTGTTGAGCGTCGCGGTGCACTACGTGCTGTTACAGGCTGAGTTCATCGCTGCGATGCAGATTCTCGTCTACGTCGGCGGGGTACTCATCCTGATTACGTTCGCCGTGATGCTGACGCGAAACGAATCCGAGTCGGAGGTGAGCGGCGTATGAGCGACTCCGAGGAATCGGCCGTCGCAATCAATCCGGGCGCAGCGGCCGTCGCACTCTTCGGCGTGCTGGCGGGAATCATTCTCAGTTCGGCAGCGGGCTTCCCCACGCCGGCCGGCTTCCCGGCCGATGCGGCTATCGTCACCAACATCGGGTACGCGCTGTTCGATATCGGAGAGGGCACCGTCCCGGTTGAGGGCTTTCTGGCTACCTTCCTGATTATCGGTATCGCGCTGGATGTCGCCCTCGACAGCGCGGTCTACCTCGCAAAACGCGAGGACGATGGCACGATCATCTCGGCGCTGACGGGTGGCGGCAACGAGGTCGTCGACGGCGAGGTCGCCGGCACCGCCGACACCGAGGCCGAGGCTGGTCTCGATCACGGAGGTGACGACTGATGGTTCCCGTCGAGTACTATCTGCTGCTCTCCTCGGCTGTGTTCTGTATCGGGCTCTACGGCGTGTTGACCCGGCGAAACGCGCTGTATTTCCTGATGTCGGTCGAACTCATGCTGAACGCCGCGAACATCAACCTGATCGCCTTCTCGCTCATGTGGGGCAACCTCACCGGGCAGACGTTCGCGCTGTTCACGATCGCACTGGCTGCCGCCGAGGTCGCGGTCGGGATCGGGATCATCCTCGTCCTCTACCGCAACTTCGGCGATATCGACGTGATGGACGCCGCAACAATGAGGTGGTAATTCAATGGTATCAGTCTCAGCATACGCACAGGCCATCGTCCTGTTACCGTTCGTCTCGTTTGTCGTCGCACTGTTCGCTCGTGACAACCTCCCCAAAGGCGGGGCCTACAGCGGGATCGCCGCGACCGCGGGCTCGCTGCTGCTGTCGCTGGCGACGCTCGCTGCGGTCTACGGCGGTCGGACCGTCAACGAGACCTTCTACACGTGGGCTGTCGGCACCGGCGCACAGGACTGGACGCTGAGTTTCGGCGCGCTGATCGATCCGCTGTCGGCGCTCATGCTGGTCATCGTCTCGCTGATCGCCCTGCTCGTCCACGTCTTCAGCCTCGGCTACATGAACGACGAGGGCGAGGATGACCTGCCGCGCTACTACGCCGGTCTCGGCCTCTTTACGGCCAGCATGCTCGGCTTTGTCATCGCCGACAACCTGTTGATGGCGTTCATGTTCTTCGAGCTGGTCGGGCTCTGTTCGTACCTGCTGATCGGCTTCCACTTCCGGGAGCCCGGCCCGCCATCGGCCGCGAAAAAGGCGTTCCTCGTCACCCGGTTCGGCGATTACTTCTTCCTGATCGGCGTCGTTGCCGTCTTCACGACCTTTGGCACCGCGGCCTTTGCTGGCGCGGAGTCGTTCCCCCATCTCGCCGAGGCCGCGCTCGGTGGCGACGCAACGGTGTGGACGCCAGGTAACATGACCGAATCGACGTGGTTCACGATTGTCGGCCTCCTGATTCTGGGCGGCGTCATCGGGAAATCCGCACAGTTCCCGCTGCACACGTGGCTGCCGGACGCGATGGAAGGCCCGACCCCCGTCTCCGCGCTGATTCACGCGGCAACGATGGTCGCTGCCGGTGTCTATCTCGTCGCTCGCATGTACGGCTTCTACGTGTTGTCGCCGACCGCGATGGGGATTATCGCGCTGGTCGGCGGCTTTACCGCGCTGTTCGCGGCGACGATGGGCGTCGTCAAACAGGAGCTCAAACAGGTACTGGCGTACTCGACGATCTCGCAGTACGGCTACATGATGCTCGCCCTCGGCTCGGGCGGGTACGTCGCGGCGGTCTTCCACCTGACGACCCATGCGTTCTTCAAGGCCCTGCTCTTCCTCGGTGCCGGCTCGGTCATCATCGCCATGCACCACGTCGAGGACATGTGGGAGATGGGCGGCCTCAAGAACAAGCTCCCAGTCACCTACTGGACGTTCCTCGCTGGCTCGCTCGCGCTGGCCGGCATCTTCCCCTTTGCCGGCTTCTGGTCGAAAGACGAGATTCTCTACGAGACGCTTATCCACGGCCTCAACGAGCCACTGCTCCTCATTGGCTACGTCTTCGGGCTGCTTGCGGTGCCGGTCACGGCGTTCTACACCTTCCGGATGGTGTTCCTCACGTTCCACGGCGAGCCACGGAGCGATCTCGCCCGCGATCCGCACCCGGTTCGCTGGAACGTCAAGGGACCGCTCTCCGTGCTCGGCGTCCTCGCTGTCGTCACCGGCGGCATCAACCTCGTACCGGTGAAGAAGGTGCTCGGCATCAAGGGGATTGATGTCCTGCACAGGTGGCTCAACAACGACTGGGGCGGTATCGAGGGGCTCTCCTCGCACCACTACGCGAAGATCGGTCCCTACGAGAGCGGCTATCTCTTTGGCGGCGAGGCGGCGACCGTCATCGCGGGCGCGGCCGTCTCGCTGACGCTCGCGCTCGCCGGACTCGCCCTCGCGTGGCGACTCTACGGCGTCGCTGACCCGGCCGAACACACGGCCAAACTCGGTCAGATCCGCGAGTTGCTGTACAACAACTACTATCAGGACGAGTATCAGGTCCGGATCGCCGACGCCGTCCGCGACGCCGCCAGTGGTGCCGACACGTTCGATCAGGGCGTCGTCGACGGCGTCGTCAACGGCGTCTCCTCGGTGAGCCTGCTGAGTAGCGAGCGAATCCGGCGGGTTCAGACCGGGATCGTTGGCAACTACGCCCTGCTGCTCACGCTCGGGCTGACGACACTGCTCGTCGTCTTCGCCCTGATCGGGGGGTGGTTCCAGTGATAATCGAGGCCCTGCTCGCGGCCACCTTCCTCTCGGCTGTGATCGTCTTCGCGCTGCCAGACGAGTATGCCCCCAAGACCGCCTTCGGGCTGAGCCTCGTCCCCGTCGCGGGTAGTCTCTACATGTGGGCGACGTTCACCGGCAGCGGCAACGCGCTGACCGGCGGCGATATCGCCTTCCAGACGGTCCTCCCGTGGCTTGAGGTCACGGGCTACACCTTCCAGTGGTACGTCGGCGTTGACGGGATCAGCCTGCCGCTGGTCATCCTGACGACGTTCCTCACGACGCTGGCTATCGTCAGCGCGTGGACACCCATCGACACCCGCAAGAACCAGTTTTACGGCCTCATGCTGTTGATGGAGGCGAACCTGATCGGTGTCTTCACCGCGCTGGACTTCTTTACGTGGTTCGTCTTCTGGGAGGCGGTGCTCGTCCCGATGTACTTCCTGATCGGTGTCTGGGGCGGCCCGCGCCGGCAGTACGCCGCGATCAAGTTCTTCGTCTACACCAACATCGCGTCGCTGGTGATGTTCATCGGCTTCATGATGCTGGTGGTGTCGCTGCCGATCAACAGCTTCGGCCTGCCGGCGATCACCCAGTCGCTGGCGGCGGGCGAACTCGGGAACTTCTACTTCCTCGCCCCCGACGCGCTGGCCGCTGTCGCCTTCGCCGCGCTGTTTATCGGGTTTGCGGTCAAGGTGCCGGTCGTCCCGGTACACACGTGGCTGCCGGATGCCCACGTCGAAGCGCCGACGCCCGTCTCGGTGATGCTGGCGGGCGTTTTGCTGAAGATGGGGACCTACGCCCTGCTGCGATTCAACTTCACCATGCTGCCCGAACAGGCGAGTGCGTTCGCCGTCCCGATTGCGGCTATCGCCGTGCTGTCGGTGATCTATGGCGCGATGCTGGCGCTGGCCCAGCAGGATCTCAAACGGATCGTCGCCTACTCGTCGGTCTCGTCGATGGGCTACGTCATCCTCGGGCTGGTCGCGTTCACCGAGTTCGGCCTCGGTGGTGCAACCTTCCAGATGATCGCCCACGGCCTCATCTCGGGGCTGATGTTCATGGCGGTTGGTGTTATCTACAACGCGACCCACACCCGACTCGTCGGCGATATGTCCGGGCTTGCGGATCGGATGCCGGTCGCGGTCTGGATTCTCGTCGCCGGCGCGTTCGCCTACATGGGTCTGCCGCTGATGGCTGGCTTCGCCGGCGAGTTCTTCATCTTCGTCGGTTCCTTCGGCTCGACGGTGCTACCATCCGCGCCGCTGTTCACCGGCCTGGCGATGTTCGGCATCGTCATCGTCGCCGGCTACCTGCTGTTTGCGATGCAGCGAACCCTGTTCGGGCCGTTCCGACTCGAAACCGAGTACGAACTCGACCGCGCGCCGATACACGATATCGCCCCGCTGGCCGCGCTGCTGGCGGCGATCATCGTCCTCGGTGTCGTTCCCTCGCTGTTCTGGAACATGATACTCGATGCAACCGTGCCGCTGCTTGACCTGCTGGGAGGTGGGGCGCTATGAGCCTGCTGCTACAGGCGACGACCGACTGGGCGTTCAGCGTGCGCGCGCTGGCGCCGGTACTGCTGGTCGCGCTGAGCGGGCTGGCTGTGCTCGGTATCGACAGTCTCTGGCCGGACGAGCGGTCGCTTGAACTCGTCGCTGGCACCGCGGTTGCGGGCACGCTGTCCGCACTCGGCCTCTCGCTGTGGTATCTCGCCTCCGGCACCGGACAGCCGGGCGGCGGCGGGGCGATCCGGCTGTTTAGCGAGACCATCATCGTCGACGGCACCGCGCTGTTCTTCATCGCTATCGTCACCAGCGTCGCGGCCATGGTCAGCGTCGCCAGCTACGACTATCTGGAAGCCGATGAGAACCCGGGGTCGTACTACTCGCTGCTCCTGTTTGCGACGACAGCGATGACGCTGATGGCTGTCGCCAACTCGCTGGCAACCGTCTTCGTCAGCCTTGAGATGGCATCACTGCCCTCGTACGCGCTCGTGGCGTATCTCAAGACCAATCGCGGTAGCGTCGAAGCAGGCCTGAAATACTTCCTGATCGGGGCGGTGTCGGCGGCCGTCTTCGCCTTCGGGATCAGCCTTGTCTACGGCGCGACCGGAACACTGCTGTTGACCGACATCGCCGCCCAGATTGGTGGCGTCGGCGATCTCGACGGGATTCTCGGTGTGGGGATTCTGATGATCGCCGGCGGCTTCGCGTTCAAGACGGCGTCGGTGCCGTTCCACTTCTGGGCCCCCGAAGCCTACGAGGGCGCGCCCGCGCCGATCAGTGCGTTCCTCTCGTCGGCCTCGAAGGCCGCCGGCTTCGTCGTTGCCTTCCGCGTGTTCGCGGTCGCCTTCCAGCCGGCCCTCGATGTCGCTATCGACTGGGGGCTGCTGTTCGGGATTCTCGCGGTCGTCACGATGGTGCTCGGCAACTTCGCGGCGGCGACCCAGACGGAGGTCAAACGCATGCTCGCGTACTCCTCAATCGGCCACGCGGGCTACGCCCTGATCGGGCTGGCCGCCGTGACGGCTGACGCCAACCCGGCCAACGCGTCGGTGATGGGCGCGGCGATGGCCCACCTCTTCGTCTACGGCTTCATGAACACCGGCGCGTTCCTCTTCATCGCCATGGTCGAACACTGGGGCGTCGGTCGCACCTTCGAGGATTACGCGGGCATCGGCCGGAAGGCCCCGATGGCGAGTCTCGCCATGGCGGTCTTCATGTTCAGCCTCGCCGGCCTGCCGGTGTTTGGCGGCTTCTTCTCGAAGTACATCCTCTTCCTCGGGGCGATCAACGCCGGCTTCTGGTGGCTCGCGGCGATCGGCGCGGTCACCAGCGCGCTGTCGCTGTTCTACTACAGCCGCGTTGTCAAGGCGCTGTGGTTCGAGGAGGCGACCGGCAGCCTTGACGCACTCGACAGCAAGCCAACCGGGCTCTACGCCGCTGTCATCGTCGCCGGCGTCGTGACGCTGCTCTTGCTGCCGGGCTTCGGCCCGGTCATCGAGACCGCCGAGGCCGCTGCGGCCGCGCTGTTCGCCTGACGAGCCGGTCGAGTGGTTCCTCTCGCCACGATCCCGCCGACACCGACACGGCACTGTTTTCCCGAATCGCCACCCACGTACAGCCATGATGCGTCGGCTCGTCCTTGGTGATCGGGCTGCCGGCGGGGCCGTTACCGATCACATCGCCGACCACCCTGGCACACTCTACGTCGTCACCGACGACAGGGGCTGGGTGACGACGCTCCGCGAGGACGGCATCCGGGCTGTCGAGGCCGATCCGACCGACGTGTCGAACTATCCCGATATCGCCGATACTGTTGTCGTCGCCGCGACCGATTCGGAGCGACACGGCCGAATCGCCATGCGAGCCCGGGAGGTGTTCCCCGAGGCAACGCTCCTCTCGACCACACACGACACCGCCAGCGAAAGTCACGGTCAACAGCTGGATGCGGTCGCCGACCACTATATCGACCCGGACGCTGAGATGGCAGACCGGCTGCTCGCGGTTGCCGGCGAGCCGCACGGTGATCGGATCGCGCGGCTGCTATCGGCGATCCGGCCGCTGTCGGCCCCGCTGGCTGTCGTCACCCACGACAACCCCGATCCCGACGCCATCGCTAGCGCCCTCGCGCTAACACGCATCGCCGAGTGGGCCGGTGTCGACAGCGAGGCCTACTACTTCGGCGAGATCACCCATCAGGAGAACCGCGCGCTCGTCAACCTACTGTCGCTACCGTTGACGGCAACGTCGACCGAGTCGTTTTCGCCCGACGAGTTCGGCGCGATTGCGCTCGTCGATCACGCCCGCCCCGGTGTCAACGATAGCTTGCCGCCGGGGACGCCCGTTGGGCTGGTCGTCGACCACCATCCACAGCGACAGCCGATCGACGAGCGAGAAGGGTTTCTCGACATCCGGCCAGATATCGGCTCGACGAGCACGATCATGGTCGAATACCTCCGGCAACTCGGGCTCACACCGGACGAGTCGCTGGCGACGGCGTTGCTGTACGGGATTCAGACCGATACCGACCAGTTCACCCGCGGCGTCTCGGACGCTGATTTCACCGCGGCCGCGTTCCTCTCGGACCACGCCGCCGAGGATGCGATCGCCCGGATCGACTCGCCGGACGTGAGTTCGTCGGTACTGGAGACGCTGGCAACGGCAATCGAGGACCGGGAGGTTCGTGACTCAGCACTGGCGAGCTGTGTCGGCCAGCTCGGCGACCGCGATGCGCTCTCACAGGCCGCCGACGAGCTTCTCGACATGGAGGGCATCGAGACCGTCATCGTCTTCGGCTACACCGAGGAGACGATCTACGTCTCGGGGCGAACCCGCGGCTCGGCTGTCGACCTCGGTGAGACGCTGCGGGACGCCCTCGGCCAGATCGGGGGTGCAGGCGGCCACGCGAACATGGCAGGCGCACAGGTGCCGATGGGTGTGCTGGATACGGTCGAGGAGTGGGAAACGCTCTCCATTGTGGTTCACGACACCATCGCCGGCCGGTTTTTCGAGGCCCTCGATTCGGCGCCACAGATCCAGCTCGACAGCGATGTCCCACTGCGCTTTCCTCCGGACTAATCCCGGTAGGGGCCGCAGACACACGGCCTACTCGCCGCAAGAAGCCGCAGCCACCCCCGCGTCAATCGGCCTGTACCGTGTCGAGACAGTCCCCACAGCGGTTGGCCCCCGGCGGGGAGAGACTGCCACACTCGACACAGGCATCGACCTGCTCGCGTTGCCCGGCAGCCAACACTGTCTCCAACCATTGTCGAACGCGATCAAACATGTATATTAGATAGGCTTTCCTACGTATAATACTTTGGAACAGCAGTTACAAACAGTATATATACGTATATATTGTTTATCTCCCAATGTAACCTGCGAGTATAAAATAATGGCCGATACCGACAGCCGTCACAGCCGCCCTGACCGCACCTTTTTTACCGGGGTTAGCTGTACCACCGACAATGGAGCGGGAGCCACCTGTCAGCGAGTATATGACACCCGATGTGGCCACCGTGGCCCCGTCGGACTCGGTGTCGGCGGTGACCGAGCGGATAAACGATCCCGACGGGCCGAGCGGGTTTCCGGTCTGCAAAAACGAGGTCGTCACAGGGTTCGTCACCGGTCGTGACCTGCTGGCGGCCGACGACACCGCGACCGTCGCCGAGGTCATGAGCCACGACATCATCGTCGCCGACCCCGATATGAGCGTCACCGACGCCGCGCGGGTGATTCTGCGGTCGGACATACAGAAGCTTCCGGTCGTCGACGACGAGGGCCGACTCACCGGCATCATCTCGAATACCGACGTGATCCGGAGCCAGATCGAGCGGGCGACACCGGAAAAAGTGGGCAAACTCCGGCGGACGCTGACCGAACTTCACGGTGTCGAGATCGAGCAGGAGCGCCGACAGGTCGAACTGGCCGATCTCGTCCCGACACAGGAGCAGATCTACGCGGACGAACTCGACGGCCGGCGGTACGAACTCGAACGCGGGCTGGCCGAACCGCTGGTCGTGATCGACACCCGCGACGGCGACGCCGGTGGGCTGTATCTGGCGGACGGCCACCACCGCGTGCTCGCGGCCGACCAGCTGGATATCGACGAGATGGAGGCCTACGTCATCACGCCCGAGAAACGGATCGAACTCGGGATGGCCAAGACCGCCGCCGAGCAGGGACTGTCCTCGATTGACGACGTTTCCGTCGTCGATCACAGCCGGCATCCGCTCGTGAAAACGACGACACAGTTACAGTGAACGCAGTGGTTCGAATCCCCCGTTCATCCCACTTCTACAGCTATTCACAGCAGAATTGGGTTGTGATAGCAGGTACTCATTCGCAGCGTGTCGGCTAGCGGTTGAATGTAACACCGGATTTTGTCAGCGAGTGGCGCACAAACCGGTGCTCAACGATCTTTTGACATTCTCCCTGACGCGAACAGATCCTGAGTTCTTTGAAATCGTAGGCCTGCTGAATCCGCTTTCCATCCTTGTAGGCCCACTTTGCGCTCGGCGCGGCGCAGAAGGTATAGGCATTCGGTTTCGAGACGACGACCCACGCATCGAACAGTTCACTGTACTCGACGCCGAGCGACTCGAAGTGCTCGTTCCAGTAGAGTTCACCAACGCTGTTGTGGGAATCCCACCGCAGGGTACAGGGGTGATTGTCCTCGGTTAGCTTGTTTGAGGCAGCCCGCATCGCTGCCATCCGCTTGTCGTGTGCGGAAAACACCGTTGCGTTGGTTGGATCGGATCGAAACTCCCTGACGAGGTACTCTCCATCGGCTGGAAACACCTCGACGGGCTGTTTGCACGGCGGAAAGCCAACCTCGCCGACTTCACCGACCTGCTCCGGGACCGCGGAGCGATCACGATCTGTCGTCGCAGCACTGCTTACTCCGCTCGTGGCACTCTTTGTCCGGACTGGCTCCCTCGGTCGGCCCGCCTGTACCGGCTGGCGGATTTTCGGAGCCAACGGGCGCGAGAATGCTATCGTTGCTGGCTGAACGGCGTGTGCTGCCGCCGTTGGCTGCGGTTCGCGGTGCGGAGACATCGGCGATTGCGGAGGCAAGATCACGGATCGTCCGGTAGCGATCCTGCTTGTCGGGGGCCATGGCCCGCGCGATCAGCTTATCGAACTTGCTTGGCAGTTCCTCCCGGTGGGTGCTCGGTGGTTCGGGTCCGTCTGTGGCCGCGTTAGAGATCTCGATCCGGCTACCCGTGTACGGTGGCTCGCCAACGGCCATCGCGTAGATGATCGCGCCGATCTGGTACACGTCGGTCATTGAATCGGGTTCGCCAAACGTGTCAGGATCGAACTGTTCGGGGGCGCTGAAGGCGGCCGACAGCCCACTGTCGTCAGCTGATTCTAATGGTCGCCTTGATGTCCCCCAGTCGGCTATCTTAGCGACATCCCACTCTCCGTCTGGTGTCGACCGAAACAGCACATTTGCCGGCTTCAGATCGAGATGCGAGATTCCCTCGTAGTGAGCGAGTTCGACGCCGCGACAGACACAGGTGGCAAACCAGCGAATTTTGGGGATAGGAAGACCAGTAGATTCCTCCAGACGATCAGCGAGCGTCCCGCCGTCCATGTACTCCATAGCGATCCACGGGAGCCTATCGCCGGTGTCGACGATCCCGACGAGGTGCTCGTACTCCGCGTACAGCTGTTTATGTCGCTCTCTGTAGTCGAGCTGTTCCCACGTTTCCGCCTCCTGCAGGAACTCTCTAGCGTCATCTGCGGGCAGTGTTTGCGCTTCATTTGCGGGTTCCTTGACAGCGACGCATTCGGGCGTTTCATACCCTTTGACAGCTGCTTTGTACACAGTCGCGTGGCCACCGTCGCCAAGTTGCTCGGTGATCGATAGATCGTCGTATCTGAGTGACCGGCGGGGTGGACTCGCCACAGCCGAAACGTCCGGCCTGTGCGAGGGTGGCATTACATCCAACAGGTGACCGGCTGGTATAGAACTTATTCAGCACCGCGCGAGGTGGCAGAATATTTTAATTATTATTCCATTTTTCATTTACACATCCAATATTTTCCAAACAAACACGGCAATATGGGTTTATGATTCTAACAGGTTATTCTAATTGAATGTTTGGAAATATACAAACCATTCGCGGCATTATAGGAAATGAGCCACTTGGCCGTCTGGCCTCTCGTGGTGTATACATCGAAAATGTCGGTACAAAGCCAGAACGACGAACCAACAGTGGTCATCGTCGACGACGAGGAGCGGGTGGCGAAGTGTTACAAGCTCTTTATCAACGACAGGTATGAAGCGCATATCGCAACAGGCGGGCAGGAAGCGCTCGATACGCTGACCCGTGAGGTAGAGGTGATATTACTCGACCGTCGGATGCCCGAGATGCACGGACACGAGGTGCTTGATCACATTCACGCTGAAGGCTACGACTGTCGTGTCATCATTATTTCAGCGCTAGACCCTGATATGGAGGTTCTCGACTACCAGTTTAGCAAATATCTGAAAAAACCTATCGTCAAAGAGCAACTGCTCGATACGATCGAACAGGTTCGGATGCTTGACCGATACGAGTCGCTGCTCACCGAATACTATCAGGCTGTCGAAAAATACAGCATCATGCAATCCGAATTCACCAGTGCCACTCTGGAAAACAACGCGCAGTTTCAGGAACTTGAGGAGGATATCAGCCATCTGCGGGCGGAGATCGACGAGACGCTCAGTGTATTCAACGAGACAACTGAACGCTTGCTCCGGGGCAAAGACATCCCGGAATAGATCGCCCAACTATGACTCACACACTGTACCATCCGTTTCTCCGTGAGTCGTAGTTCGCTCTTTGCCGACGGAATCATCTACATCTATAAGGCCAGCCGGACTATGTATGTCTATGAGTCATCGACTCCTGTTGCTTGGCCCGCCCGGTGCCGGAAAGGGAACCCAGAGCGCGCGTCTCGCCGACGCGTTCGATCTCGAACACATCACGACCGGCGACGCGCTCCGAGAGAACAAGGATATGGAAACCGAGTACGGCACCCCGCGGGAGTATATGGATGCGGGCGAACTCGTCCCCGACGGACTCGTCAACGAGATCGTCGAGGCTGCCATCGCCGACACCGACGGCTTCATTCTCGACGGCTACCCGCGGAATCTCTCACAGGTCGAGTATCTGGACGGGATCACCGATCTCGACGCAGTCGTCTTTATCGACGTTGGTGAGGACGAAATCATGCGCCGGCTGACCGGCCGCCGTGTGGACCCCGAAACGGGTGACGTGTACCACACCGAGTTCGACATGCCCGACGACGACGAGATCGCCGACCGCCTCGAACAGCGCGAGGACGACACCGAGGAGGTCGCCACCGATCGACTGGAGGTCTACCGCGACAACACAGAACCTGTCGTCGAGCACTACCGCGAGACCGGCGACCTGATCGAGGTCGACGGCGAGGCCGACCCCGATACCGTCTACGAACGCACCGTCGACGCCGCCGCGCTGGACGACTGACCGCTGCCTGTTCACTCTCGACGGCGTTTTCCGCCACTCTGCAGCTGCGGCGGCCGGCCGAGAGTACAACCTTCTTAACGACCCGTCGCCAACGAGGTGGCAATGAGTCGAATCGAACGCAGAGTCCGGTCGCTCGTCGATGGCGACGCCGATATGGAGGCGGCGATACAGACGGTCCTCGACAGATCGACAGACGACGAGATCCAGTGGGCCGATGTCCGCGACGAGATCAGCAGCGGCCAGTGGGGACGGCTGATCGAGAAGGAGATTCTGGTCGACGGCGACACCGGGTTCCGTATCGAGTCGCCCGAGGACGTGCGCGCGGGACTGAGCGAGGCCGAACCCAGCGGCGACACGGAGGGAAGCTCGTGGACGAAATACGACAAGGGCGCGGCCGTGTTGACACTCGGGCTGTTCGCCGGCTACGCATTGGAACAGCCGCGAAACGTGATCGCGGGCGCGCTTGACATCGTTCTCGGGCCGCTGACCGATGTGGTACCGTTCTACGTCCTCGTGATGATGATCGCGCTGGCGACCGGGCTGTACTCGACGCTGCTGCGGGTCGCGCTCATGGATACCGACAAGATGGGCGAGTACAAGGCCCAGATGGACGAGATCAAGGAGCGCCGCGAGGCCGCCAAGGAGCGCGGCGACGAGGAGGCACTCGACGAGATTCAGGAGGAACAGATGGAGATGATGGGCGACCAGCTCGGCATGTTCAAGGAGCAGTTCCGCCCGATGGTCTGGATCATGTTCCTTACTATTCCGGCGTTCCTCTGGATGTACTGGGCGCTGGGCTTCCGTGGCGGACAGGTGCATCACACCTTCCAGAACATCGTCATCCCACTTGCCGGCGAGGTGTCGTGGACCGAGGGGATCGTCGGCCCGATGCAGATCTGGATTGTCTGGTACTTCCTCTGCTCGATGGCGTTCACCCAGATCATCCAGAAGGGCCTCGATATCAGCATGACGCCGTCTGCCTGAGACGGCCGCTGTTCGCGGTTCCGTTTTCGACCACCGGCGAGTGCGATCTTGCTCGGCGACCGTTGCGAACCCGATCTATGACCGTCCCGAAGGGTAATCTCTTTTAGCCGGACGGCCGGAGATTGCCCATGTTACTCACCGTCTCCGGCCCGCCGGGCAGCGGCAAATCCACAAACGCTGCCGCGGTGGCCGAGGCCTTCGATCTCGACCACGTCAGCGGTGGCGATATCTTTCGTGACCTCGCCGCCGAGCGCGGCCTCTCGCCCGTCGAGTTCAACGAGCTAGCCGAGGAGGACGACCAGATCGACCGCGATCTCGACGCCCGCCTCCGCGAGATCGCTGTCGAGGCGGACGACCTCGTGCTCGAATCCCGGCTGGCCGGCTGGCTGGCCGGCGATCACGCCGACCTCAAGATCTGGCTCGACGCGCCGCGGGCGGTCCGGGCCGAACGCATCGCCGACCGCGAGGACAAACCGGTCGACGTGGCCCGCGAGGAGACGCGACGACGCGAGGACAGCGAGCAGAAACGATACCGGGAGTACTACAACATCGAGATCGCGGATCTGGGTATCTACGATCTCACGTTCAACACCGCTCGCTGGGGGCCCGACGCTATCCGTGAGCTACTGGTCACAGCTATCGGAGCTCACGATCCGGCGATCGACGAGGGCAAAACCCCGGTCGAAGACGTGGTTTACGATTTCTGAACACTCGCCGATGACAGACCCACTCCGATCCCCGCCTGACGACCGAACGCCGGCCGAACTGCTGTCGTTCGGCGTCGTCAATCTCGACAAACCCGCCGGCCCCTCGGCCCATCAGGTCGCCGGCTGGGTGCGGGATCTCGCAGGTGACGCTGTTGGTGCCCTCGATGCCCTCGATTCCAACGACGACGATGATACGGCCGCCGACTCGCCGACAGTCGACCGCGCGGCCCACGCTGGCACGCTGGACCCGAAGGTCACGGGCTGTCTCCCGATGTTGCTGGGTGACGCCACGCGGCTGGCACAGGTGTTTCTCGAGGGGCGAAAGGAGTACGTCGCCGTGCTGGAACTCCACGGCCCACAGCCGGCCGATTTCGAGTCCGTCCTCGACCGCTTCGAGGCTCCACTCTACCAGAAACCGCCGCGAAAGAGCGCGGTCAGCCGCCGACTTCGTGTGCGCGAGGTCCACGCGCTCGACCTGCTGGACAGCAGCGACCGACAGGCCCTGATACGGATCGAATGCGAGAGCGGCACCTACGTGCGAAAACTGTGTCACGACCTCGGGCTCGCACTCGGCACCGGTGCCCACATGGGCCATCTCCGCCGCACCGCGACCGACCCCTTCGACGACACGTCGCTGGTCGATTGCCACGAGTTAACCGACGCCCTCGCCGTCGCCAGCGAGGGTGACACCGACTGGCTGCGCGAGGTCGTCCAGCCGGCCGAGCGCGCATTGCAGCATCTTCCGAGCGTCGTCGTCGCCCCCTCGGCAGCCCGCGAGGTCGCCACGGGCGCACCGGTGTACGCGCCGGGCGTGATCGATGGTCCGGAAGCGACCGACGACGATGCCGCCGCGGGCGACGACCCGCTGGTGGCCTGTTATACGCCGAATGGGAGCGCGGTCTGTCTCGGCACGCTCGTCGGCGATCCCGACGCCGACAGCGGTCTCGTGGTCGATCTCGAACGGGTGTTGATCTGAGCCGATTTCGTCGATTCAGTCCATCCAAACCACCCGACACAGTCGGCGACGACGACCGAAACAAAGGTGTTAAACAATCGCCTCGCGTTTCCGTGGATGCGGGACTGTGGGGTAGTGGTATCCTCTGCGGATGGGGTCCGTAGGACCTGAGTTCGACTCTCGGCAGTCCCACTATATTACTCACAGACCGCATCGGATAGCAGTCGGAACTGTCGATGCTTCACCAGACGGCAGCTATCGCCGGGTCCACGCGTCTGACGCCACCGAAATTCACGCCGATGTCGACGATTCAGCTGCGTCCCCGACCGATTTCGTGAGTTCGACCTCGATTTCCACCGACTCGTAGGGGACGTGCGGCTGTTTTGCGCCGCCTTCCTCGTGGAAGTGGACGATGCGATACTCGTTGAGGAGCTGGAGGTCGTCGTGGACCTGTCGCACGTCGCGGTCCAGCCGGTCGGCGAGGGCGCGCATGCTTTCGGCCGGCTCGTCCATCAGGCTACGCACCAGTTCCAGGCGACGCGGCGTGAAGATCCGCTGGAGCCGGCTGGCATCCTGAAAGTTGACGACGTGGGGAACCGATTCGCCATCTTCCCACCGTTCGGCACGATCGAGCGTGCGCTCCTTGTGCTCCGCAAACGGCTTTGACGTGATGCGAAGCGTCGCGGGGTACTCGGCGTCTTCGGGCGGTTCGTGGGCGTGATCAGGCGAATTCTTGCTCATGGATGGTTTCGACCTCGGTGAGGAATCTATCGATGTGTGATCGCAGCCCCTCAAACTCGATTCCGTCGACCGTGCCCCGGTAATGGCGGTGGTGTCGCCCGATGCCGTGGGCGTCGTTCGCGTTGTCGTACCGGAGGATTTCTTCGTCGGCCGGCCCGAGGTACTGGAAGCTGTACTTCAGTCCGCTCGGGAATGCCTCACTCTGTGGGACATCCCACACGAGGGCTTCCCACCGGTCGCCGGCCGAGTACTCGTCGTCGGCCTCGAAGATTTTCGTCGCCGGCATGGGCCATCTATGTTGTCCATGTAGGACAACGCGGTGGTCGCCAATAATCGTTGTGGTGGTCAAACAACGACTCACCGGACAGTCTCGAACTAAAGGGTTAACTGCCGGCCGCGATAGCCCACTGGTATGGAAGTCGAGCAGTATATTACGAGAGAGGAAACGGAGCTATCGCCGGCGGTCGTCGTGACGACGGTGCTGTTGATCGCGGTGTTCGCCGTCGGCCTGCTCGTCATGCTCGTCGGCACTGCCCTCTAACTACTCGCGGGTCGTATCCGCATGCGAGCGAACCCATAGCTCGCCGATGCGTGAGAGTTTCGTCCGGTAGGATTTGCCGATCTCCTCCTGTTCGATGTATCCCTTTCCGCCGGGGCCGAGGCGGTCGACGTTGTAGATGACCTTCGACCGGAAGCTGTCGGTGTACTCCTCGTTGAGATCCGTGGCGATGGCCTCGGCGAGTTCGCTGACGGAGTCGAACTCGCCGTGCTCGCCGAGCGTGAACAGGATGAGTTCCTCGAAGGGTTTGACGCTGGAAAACGAGGCCACCGGGAGTTCGACGATATGCTGGCCATCGATCTCCTTTGCGCCGATCGTGCTCCCGCGTTCGTCGAACTCGGCCAGGAGTTCGGTCGTGCTCTCCAGCCGTTCTTCGACGCGCTCGCGGTCGAAATCGTCGGTTTCCAGCATGTCGCCGAGCAGTTCGCGTTCGGCGCGCAGCTCCTCGGCCAGCTCGGTTTCGAGATACTTCTCCGGGGCGGTGTAGTAGGTGTGAATCCGCTCGCGGTCCTCCTGTCGTTCGACCATCACCGAGTGGGCCGCCGTCGCAAACGCGAAGCTTACCGGCCGGGGCATCGAGCAGATGTTGACCCAGACCTCCGCGCCGCCGTCGAGCTGGTCGTTGATGAGTTCGAACGCACCCTCGAAAGCGGCGTCGTAGTCGTAGACGTCTTCGAGCCGAATCCGGTCGGTTTCGGCACCGAGCAGGCTCTGAAAGTCGGTTTCGAGTTTGGACGCGAGGTTGCGGGAGTACTCGACGTTGGCCTCGCTGCCGACCGCGCCCTCAAGCAGGATCGCCCGATCCACGTCGAACTGATCGCGGATCAGCGGCGCGATAAGCCGGTCGTAATCAAAGCCGACCGGGACGATGTGGGTCTGCATACGATCATCTACTATTGTCGAGGTGTTAAGCCTTCGAGTTCTATACCCCGCCCGTCGACCGTACACGCGTCCCCGGTGACAGGGCGGTCAGTCGGCCGAGAGACCCTCGTAGGCGGTGGCGTCCTCGGTGGCGCTGGCGGAGGTCAGCGCCGAGGCGGCGACGGTTAGGGCCAGACCCAGACCCATCCCGACGACCGATGGCTGGAACCCGCCGAGGCCAGGGGCGAACGGGAGGACGTAGCTCTCCGGGAGCAGGGTCGCAAGCGCGGCCAACAGCCGGAGGACCGGCACGGACTCGAACACGCCAAACGGTAGCACCGAGAGGGTGTAGAACACCTGGCTCCCGACGACACCGGCGTACATTCCCGTGCGGGTCGTCCCCTGCCAGTACAGTGCGACGACGATTGGCAGCGCGAGCTGTGCAAACCCGCCGAAGGCGGTGTCCCCGATCTCGACCAGTGTCGTGGGCTGGAACAGGCTTAGCCCGAAGGAAATGAGCGCGATGGCGACGACGCCCGCCTGCCCGACCAGTGCCTCGCGACGGTCGGTGATGTCGGTGGCGACCTGTCGGTAGATGTCGCGAGTGAGGTACGAGGAGCCGGAGAGCAACATCGAATCGCTGGAGGACATCATCGCGGCCATCGCGCCGGCGACGACCAGTGCCGCGAACCAGGCGGGCGTGTACTCGTTCAGCAACAGTGGGAGGATGTTCTCGCCCTGCTCCGCGACGATACCGAGTCCCTGCGCCCACGCGCCGAGCATGAACGCGGGGACGAACAGCAACAGGACCAGCACGGGCCAGAGCACGAACGTGCGCTTGAACACCGTCTTCGACCCGGCAACGAAGAACCGCTGGTTCACCTGTGGGAACATCGTCACGCCGAACGCGATGGACACCGCCGTCGAGATAATGAACGCAGGCGAGTACAGTCCGCCACCGAGCGAGAGGAACTCGGGACTGCTCTCGGCGAGTGCGCTCGTCGCGGCCGAGGGGCCACCGACCGCCGCGAGCACCCAGGCGAGCGCCAGCCAGACCATTCCGAGCATGAACACGCCCTGAAATGTGTCCGTCCAGGCGACGCCACGCATCCCGGAGACAGCGACGTAGAGAATCATGAACAATGTGATGCCGCCCGCGCCAGCCCAGTAGGGTACTGCACCCTCAGTCAGCGCCCTCACGGCCGTTCCCGCGCCCTGTTGTTGCAGCATCACGTACGGGATCAGCCAGAAGAGGCTGATGCCGGCAACGAGAACGCGCAGGCCGACGGAGCCAAAGCGGTCGCCGAGCATCTCTCCGAGGGTGACGTAGCCGTTGGCCTTCCCGACGAGCCACTGCTTGTAGCCGATGACGTACCAGAGGACGGCGAAGATGACGCCATCCATCAGCCCCATAACGAGAATCCACTCGGGGCCGGCATTGTACGCAAGGTTCGGGCCGCCGAAGAACGTGAACGCCGACAGGAGTGTGGCGAACGTCGTGAACAGCAGCACGACCGTGCCAAATGACCGACTCGCCAGGAAGTAGTCCTCGGCGGTCCGGTCGGTGACGCGGTAGGCGACCAGTCCGACAGCCAGCGCGACCAGCAGGTAGGCGGCGATGATACCCAGCTGCAGCCCCGCGTTAGCCATCGATCTCACCGCCGTTCGTTTCGACGCCGATACCCCAGTCTGTCCGGGTGAACGCGTAGAAGACGGTCGATATCAGCGCCAGCCAGCCGACGTGCCACCAGACCCAGATCGGGAGCCCGGCGACCACGGCGCTTGACCCCCACAGGAACCACGGGACTGCGAGGGCAACCATGACAACCGTGACGAGACCCCAGCCGACCGCTCTAGCGGTACGCATCTGTTAAATACTGTAGTGTCTCTACCCATATACAAGTGTTGAAGATGAACAGAGTCACATATCGAAGAAGAAATCTTTTCAATATAGTCGGGTTCCCTTGCGTTCCGGTTGGGAACGGACCATCCTGCTGTGTTCGTTGTTGAGACCGGCGACAAGACACTGACTCTCGAAATCGATCCCGACCGGACTAGTGTGGGTTTGTATGCGTGGTGAGACGCCGAGGCGCGTACGAAGAGTCCTGTTCGGTGCTGGCTACTCTTGTTAGCCGGTATCGTCGCCCACGGTGTCGTTGCCCCCAATGTCGTCGCCTCAGGTGTCGTCGCCTCAGGTGTTTTCGTCTCCAGTGTCGCCGTCTCCGGTGTCGCCGTCGCCGACTGATTCATCGCCTTCCGACTCGTCAGTCTCGTTTTTTCCCTCGACCTCGTCCTCGGGAATTTCCTCGACGGTGACCACTTCGAGGGGAATCTCGCTCAGCCGCTTGCCGATCTCCGTGCGGGCGACTCGTTTGGCGTGTTCTTCCTGTTCGACGTTGAACACGTCCATCGTCAACTCAAGGGCGACGAGTGCTTCGTCGGCGACGACGTAGGCCGCCGGGAGCTCCTCGCCGTCCGGCCCGGTCGGCGACCCGATGTCGATCTCGACGTAGTTGAGATCCGGATTCAGCAGCTCGCCGGTCTTCGAGATCGCAATGCGGACGGCCTCGTCGACGGTTTCGACATCGTACACCGAGACAGCGGCCTCGACGACAACGCGGCAGTCCATATCTGTCCCTACCCCGTCGGCAGGTATGAAAGTTCGCCCACCCGCCCTGTCGCTCGAATCGGCTGCCAGCGGGCTATTCGCCGCCGTTGCGGAGATAATGAAAGACGTAGGTCTGGACGTAGCCGGCGTACTCGCCGCCGAATCGCTCGCGGATCGCCCGCGAGGTGGCGTCGTAGCTCCCCTGCTCGCAGTCGGGGTAATGGTCCTCGATAGCGGTCCGAATCCACGTGTCCAGCGGGACGGCCTCGAGAAAGCCAAGCGAGAACAGCAACACGCAGTCGGCGACCTTCTGGCCAACGCCGACAAACTGGGTCAGATACTCGCGGGCCGCCTCGTACCCCAGCGCTCTGGCCGCTGCCGGGTCGGCCTCGCCGTCGGCGACCAGTTCGGCCGTCCGCTGGACGTACGGCGCGCGGTAGCCGAGACTCAGATCGCGCAACTCGGCCTCAGTGCGGGCAGCCAGCGCGTCGGGCGTCGGAAACGCCTGATACGTGCGGCCGTCGAACTCGACAGATTCGCCGTACTCCGCGGCGAGTCGTTGCTGCATCCCGTGAATCCGGCTCACGCGCATCTGGGCCGAACAGATAAACGAGATGAGACAGGCAAACGGTGGGTCGCGAACGAGTCGTAGCCCGCTGTACGCCTCGAAGGCGCGGTCGATCAGCGGCTCGTCCGGTGTGTCGGCCATGATTGCCCGCAAATCGTCGTCGAGCCGCAGCAGGTGGGTGAGAATCGGGACGGCATCCGTCGTCGACTCCCACTCGATCTCGTCGTCGACCTGTCGAACGCGGACGACAGCCCGTTCGTCGGAGACGCCATCGAGCGGCGGGACGACGGTCTCGTACCACGCCTGCCCGCCGTGGGCGGCGTCGGTCGTGTACATCTTCCCGTCGAGCCGGCTCCAGAGATAGCTTTGCCCGCTTTCGACGGTCGCCTGCAGGTCGAAGGGGCCGGCAAGGTCGTCAACCGAGATAGCGCCCGTCTCCATTAACAAAAAGGTGGCCAGCAGCGGGTTTTGGGGTTTCGATTCCCCAATCCGTGTCGCTACCGAAGCTCGATCATCGTCATTGTACCGAGTTCCTGGGCGATATCCTCGTCGAGCCCGTCGCTGGTGACTCGCCATGTCCAGTTGCCCTCGGTGGTACCGGGCGTGTTGAACCGGGCGTGACTGTCGAGGCCGAGCAGATCCTGCACCGTGGTGAACGCCAGCACCGAATCCGATCCCCAGACGGCCTCGATAATCGACCAGTTGATCTCGCTGCCGTCGGCGTCGATATTGTAGTGCAGACACTCCCGCTGCCGGTCAGACATGTTGTTGTAGTGGCCCTGGACGGTGTTGGTGTCGTGGGTCGAGGTGTAGCCGACGGAATTTTCCGGGTACTGCATCGGCTGATGGGTGTTTCCATCCCGACACCAGTCGGCGTACTGTGGGACGCGCATGCCGGGGAAGCCAAAGTGATCCATTAGCGCGTTGAGTTCGGCATCGGGAAACCCGAGATCCTCGGCGATGAAGGGCAACTCGCCGAGGCGGTCACCGATGGTCTCGAAGAACTCGTAGGCGGGGCCGTCGCGCCACTCGCCCTCGGCCGCCGACTCGGCGTCACTCGGGATCGCCCAGTACTCCAGAAAGCCCTGAAAGTGATCGAGTCGCGTTACGTCGACCTGTCCGAACAGGCGGTCGAGCCGGCGGGCCCACCAGTCGTAGTCGTTCTCGGCGAGGGTGCCCCAGTCGTACAGCGGGTTGCCCCATCGCTGGCCGTCGTCGCCGTCGTTCGGCGGGACGCCAGCGACAGCTGTCGGGCGGTTCTGATCGTCGAGCTGGAACGCCTCGGGGCTGGCCCACACGTCCGCGCTGTCGAGGCCGACGTAGATCGGCACGTCGCCGACGAGCTCGATGCCGGCGTCCTCGGCATCGTCTTTGAACGCCTGCCACTGGGTGTCGAACCAGTACTGGACGAGGGTGCGATACTCGATCTCGTCGGCCAGTTCATCGCGGGCGTCGGCCATCGCCGCCGGCTCGCGCGTGCGGATCGACTCCGGCCACTCGATCCACGACCCGCCGCCGTATTTCTGTTTGAGCGCGCGAAACAGCGCGTAGTCCTCGACCCACGGCTCGTTCTCGCGGAACTCGTCGAGGGCCGCCCGGTCGTCCTCGGTGGCTGTTTCGGTAAACCGCTCGTGAGCGGTGCGGAGTTGCTCGCGTTTGTACTCGGCGACCCGCTCGTACTCGACGGCGTGGGGATCGAAATCCGGGACGGGTTCGAGATCGTCGTCGGTCAGCCAGCCGTCGTCGACGAGCCGGTCGAGACTGATCAACAGCGGGTTGCCCGCAAACGCCGAAAACGACTGATACGGCGAGTTGCCGTGGGCCGACGAGGTCGGCCCCAGCGGGCAGAACTGCCAGTACGTCTGTTCGGCTGTCTCCAGAAACGAGAGGAATTCGCGGGCTCCGGCCCCGAGGTCGCCGATGCCGTGTGGCCCCGGCAACGAGGTGAGATGCAGGAAGACACCGCTGGCGCGTTCGAATTCCATATCTCGTCTCTCGGTGGCCGGGGTGTCAAACGTTGTGGTCTCGACTCGTCTCTCGCTGTGGTAGCCGAGTGAGGTGGCGAGTTGTCACAGATGACGCTCTCTCCGTGTGAGCACCAAAGGAAAATCGCGTCCAGCCGGCCCCCAAGTGGGTAGCCGGTGAACGGCGTGCCGAGCCGATCCGGGCAAGGTCGGCCGGCGAGTGTGACGGTCCGGGCAGGGCCGTCACGTTGGGTGTTCAGCCGTCCGGGCAGAGCGGCTGATGAATTGCCGGTTTGTCAGAGGCACCCCGGCATATATTATAATGGAAGGAACCCTCTTTATTTCACTCGTTGGAACATCAAACCAGCGCGTGATTAACATACTAATACATTTCGGTTGTTTAAATAGGATAACCGCTGATCAGGCTTCTGACCGTCGTCACCGCTGGATTCTGTTGACTGGATGATAGACCGTGGGAGTGACCGATCAGTAATTATATCCTTCACGCTGAACTATTGCATCTAACGACGACAACTCCGGTCATCGCGAGCGGTGGGCACCGATAATGGTATCTAACAACCCGACCGACGTGCTGTCGACACTGATCCAGCGAGAGGCGGTGCTGTATGCCGTCGACGTGACCGGCTGCGACAAGCGCGAGGTGACCGATGCCGTGCCAGCCTCCCGGTCGACGGTCGACCGCAGTATCCGCGAGCTGGAGGACACCGGCCTCGTGACTCGATCAGCCGACGGCTACCGGCGGACGCTGCTCGGCGAACTCCTCCTGTCCGAATACTATCGGTTCAAGGCCCAGACCGCGGAGTTGCTCTCCGCGGGGGACGTGTTCGCCGATCTGCCGCCGGAGGCCGACATCGCGTCGCCGATGCTCGACGACGCCACCATCATCACCGCCACGCAGGCCACCCCACATCAGCCGATCTCGTCGCTCGGGGCACTGTTCACCGAGGAGAGCGATATCCGACTGCTCTGTCCGGCGGTGTTCCCACAGCTTATCAGAGCCGTTGCGACCGCGGCGACCGAGCAGTCGACGGCCGAACTCGTGCTCACAGAGCCGGTTGTCACCTCGCTGGTCGATAGTCACGGGGAGACGCTCGCCGCCCTCCGGGAGGCAGGAACCGATCTCAAACTCCTCGATGCGACGCCGCGGTACGGGTTCGCGGTCGCCGAGGGGCCGACCGGCTCGACCGCCGGCCTGCTGATCACCGACGACAGCGGGGCCCGGGCACTGATCAAAAACAGCGGTAGCGAGGCCGTTGCGTGGGTCAACGAGCGGATCGACCACTGGTGTTCGAAGGCGACAGATCTGCCCTCACAGACGCCCGGAACGGCAGAGTAGCCCGATCCAGCACGGTCGCCGACCGGCAACGCACGCGCGTTCGCCGTTGGCGAGGTCTGGCGATGATCGCTCGTGATCACGCAACTGTCAGCGTCGCCGATTGCGCGAAGCGGTGCTCGATTGCTGTCGAGATACTCGACTGCTGTCAAGATACTTCGATCTCAGCGTCTGACAGCCGTCTGTCAACCACGAAATCTTATTATCGGTGCTCACAACGGTGGGTGTATGGACGGGACTCCCGAGGAGATTACGACGCTCGTTGGTCGCGAGGTCTACTCGAACGGCGGCGTGTTCGTCGGCGAGGTTGAGGACGTACAGCTTGATCTGGACACGGAAGCGGTTTCCAGTCTCGCGGTCGGCGAACTCAACGATGAACTGTTTTCGGGCACGGCTGGTCCGGGGCAGGGCGTGTTGATTCCCTACCGGTGGGTTCGGTCGGTCGGCGACGTGGTGCTCATCAACAACACCATCGAACGATTGCAGGACCCCGAAGAAACCGAGGAAGCGGCGGTCTAGGAACCGTTCGAGGAATCGCTACCGTCGACCCCCAGCTCGGCAAACAGCTTCTTGCGAACCGCCTCTTCGGTGAGCTGCAGCAGCGTCTCGCGGTTGTCCTCGCTGGCCTCGATCCCGGTGAAGATACCCAGTGGAATCTCGACGCTGCCCTGTGTCGAGTGACCGACGACCTCGCCCATCTCCTCGAAGGCACCGTCGAGGATGGCCCCGATGTTGATCCGGATATCCTTCGAGCGCGCGGCGACGATGATCTCGTCGTCGACGATCCCGAATGCCGCGCTCGTGGTGATCCCCTCCAGATCGAGCAGGTACTGGGCGGCCTGTTCGAGGGCGTCGCGGTCGCGGATGAACCCTGCTGTCGAGAACAGATGACTGCCCTGCACCTCGCGGCTCTGAATCGCCTCTGCTAGCACGTCTAACGTTTCGGGTGACATCGAGGGCGATTCGACCTGTTCGAGGGTGTCGTGATTCGCGAAGGGGTGGAGGTACGCTGCCGCGGTCAGATCGCCCGGTGTGGTATCCCGCTTGAAATCCAGCGTCTCGGCGCGA
>KB659943.1_pt61 | contig 28882 bp, 29 predicted proteins | sample 558768 | NCBI scaffold set KB644980.1 | reverse complement strand
ACGTTCTCTGCAACCTGAATCGTGACCTCGGAGCTGGCCGCGCCGGTCACGGCCGGATAGCCGGCGTCGACGAGCGAACTCGCTGCTGTCTGGCCGGCGTTCGGATCGGTCTGGGTATCCTCGACCTGACTGTCTATGGTAAACTCCGTGTTCCCCTCAAGTAGTGTAAACGGCAGCACCGCGGCGTCACGAATCGGCTTGCCGAGGTTACCGAGCCCTCCAGAGATCGGTTGCAGCACACCCTGTCTTGAGCACTGCACCGCTGCGCGCCGCCACCGCCGCCGCCCCGCCGCCGCACAGCCGCCGGCAACCGGCAACCGTTCCCTGTTACTCCCAGTCCCCGTAGCACATCCCGTCGATTGATGTCGTGTGACATATGTATACACATTTAGATAGCAATCGATTATAAATCTGGGGGGTTGACACGAAATCGGGTGACAGAATCCGGATCACATGCTTTAGACTGGTGAAACCACTGCGGGTGGTGACCAAATGATTGTGCCAAATCAGTCAGTTATCGGTTCGGGTGTGGCGCTGTGTTGTCGAGCCCCCGGATCACACGCGTTGCCTCAGTCGTGTGGGTGGAGCCGGTCCATCGCCTCATCGACGGCCTCGGTGCGACCGAGGATCGTCAGATGATCGCCGTACTCCAGTTCGAGTTCTGCCTCCGGAACGGTGTTCTCCTCACCGCGGCTGACGAGAGCGACCATACAGCCCTCCACGAGCACCTCATTGATGTCGCTAATCGTCTTCCCGGCCAGTGACTCGTCGGTCACTTCGACCTCCTGTACGTCGCCGCTGCGGCCAAGTTCGGTCATCCACCGCGACATCGCCGGTCGCTCGATCAGGTTGTCGATCGCCCACGCCGTCGACGCCGACGCCGAGATGGTCTTCACGCCGAGTTCCTCAAAGGCGTCGACGTTCTCGGGTTCGTTGACCCGCGTGATGACTTTGTCAGTGTCAAACGTTGATTCGGCAAGCTGTGCAACAAGGAGGTTAGTATCGTCGTCACCGGTGGCTGCGATAATCGTTTTCGACTGCTCACCGCCCGCCTTCTGTAGCAGTTCCACGTTCGTTCCGTCACCCTCTCGCACGCTGAAGCCCTGATTTCGGAGGCTTTCGGCCGCCGACCGTCGCTCCTCGATAATGACGACGTTCTCGCCGCGCTCTTCAAGTCGTTTCGCCAGTTCTGTGCCGACACGACCACCGCCGATAATGAGTACACGCATTGGAATCACCTTGAACCATTCCGCAAGCTGCCGCGCGAAGCCGCCCTGGAAGACAACTGTGAGCAGGATCACCAGAAACACGGTTCCGGCAAGGATGCTCGCACCCTCCGGATTCGAGGGTGGCGCCGGCGTCCCAAGCTGGATCGCAAACAGCGTGGCCACGCTGGCGGGGATAATCCCACGGGGACCGACAAAGCTCATGAACAGTTTCTCGCCGCGGGTAAACCGGTCGCCGGTCGTCGACAGGAAGACCAGTAACGGCCGCAAGACGAGGGCGACGATAGCGACGATGGCCAGTCCAGCGACCCCGAGATCGATGAGCGTCTCGAAATCGATCAGAGCGGCGAGCGCGATAAAGACGAATGACAGCACGATGATCGTGATATCACCCTTGAAATCCTCTATCTCCGTCTCGTACGGCAGGCCGGCGTTGCCGAGGACAATCCCGGCCGTCGCCACCGCGGCAACCCCGGATTCGGTGACCAGCGTATCCGCGGTGCTGTAGGCAACTATTGCCCCGACAAGCGTCATCAGGCGAGCGTTCTGTGGTGTCCAGCCGGTCGGGGTCCGCACTCGGGTCAGAAGGAACCACAGAATAGCCGAGATAACGAGGCCGATAAACACACCGACACTCAGTCGTTGGACGAAGTCGGCGAGATATGCTCCCGGCGTCGCCCCCTGTGCTGCGAGGAGTTTGAAGATGACAACCGCGAGAATCGCGGCGGTCACGTCGTTGACGATCCCCTCGGTTTCGAGGGCCGCAGCAACGCGGTCACGGACCGGCACGACCGCCAGGATCGGCGTAATGACCGTCGGCCCGGTGGCGATAAGCAGGGCACCGACAAGCGCTGCGATCCCCCAGGTGGTACCGAGAAACAGCCGGACCGCAACTGTCGTTCCGATAAACGAGATTGCGGCCCCGACAGTGATTAACCGGAGCGCCGCTGAGGGGGATTCTCGGAGTTTCTCGAGTTTGAGATGAAACGATCCCTCGAAGACGATGATCGCCACGCTCAGCCCGACGATGGTCGTCAGCGCGTCACCGAAGACATCCTGCGTGACAATCGCGAGTCCCTTTGGCCCGACGGCGACGCCGGAGAGAATCAGAAACAGGACGCTGGGAACACGAAATCGGTCCGCAAGCACCTGCGAGGTGACCCCCAGACCGAGGATCGCCGCGACGATCAACAGCGTGTTCGTGCCAGTCTCACCAACAAGCGGGATCATCATGGCACCTCCGGTAGTAACACCCGATGAGCGATACCCATCTACATCAGTGTAGCCCGCGCGAACACATATAAATCGCGTCGTTGCGGCTCGTCAGCGGGACTCGGTATCGAGACCTCGATCACCGAAATCGGCCGTGTTGGCGACCAGTACGTCTCGACCTCACCGGTTATGCTGTAGCCACTCCAGAGCAGGCTCGATAGCTGTCTTCGGCGGCGAGCAGGTGAACGACTCGCAGGCATACACCGTCGGCTCGCCATCGTCGGCGTCGCGGTCGGCCCAGACGGGCGGCGCGCTGTCCAGTTCGAGTTCGTCGAGCCAGCCCTGAAGCCCCGCTTCGGTTGGCGGCCGCCGGGCAAGCGTGACACTCGGCAGATAGCGGTCGCCCAGTGTCTCCCGCCAGTCGGCCGGCAGTTCGTCGGCCGCGATAGTCAGCTCCGCGCCGCCGTTGGCGTAGCGGTCGGCGGCCAGCGTGAGCGAGACGTGCTGGAGCGGGTTGCCGGTGATCCGGTCGGCGTGTGTCGCCAGCACGCTCCCGGCGATCCCGCGATAGTCGGCGTCGGGAACGAACCCATCGAGCACACAGAGCAGGTCGGTGGCCGCACCGAGACTCGACGGCGTCGAGCTATCGGTGAGTTCCTGTGGACGCGTGACCAGTTCCTCGCCGTCGTCTGCTGTGAAGTAGATCGTGCCGTCGTCCGCGTCCCAGAAGGCGTCGACGATGGTGTCGGCGAGGGCAAGCGCGACTCCCAGCGGCTCAACATCACCTGTCGCCTGATAGAGATCGAACGCCCCGCGGGCGAGGAAGGCATAATCCTCCAGATACCCCTCGCCAGCCGTGTCGCCGTCGATAAACCGCCGTTGGAGGCGGCCGGTATCGCTATCGAGCAGATTGTCGGTGACGAAATCGAGGGCTTCGCGGGCCGGTTCGGCGTATTCGGGATCGAGAACGCGAGCGGCGTCCGCGTACGCCGAGATCATCATCCCGTTCCAGCCGGCCAGCACCTTCTCGTCGCGTGGCGGCCGGGTTCGCTCCTCGCGGGCCGCAAACAGTGTCTCGTGGGCCTCCGACAGCTCGGCTTCGACATCCTCGACCGACAGATCGTGCTCGTCGGCCAGTTCGTCGATGTCCGCGGAGATGTTCAAGACAGTCGTGCCCCGCTCGAAGTTACCCGACTCGGTGATCCCGAACCGCTCACAGAACAGCGTCGCGGCCGGCTCGTCGAGCAACTCGTGGACCTCGCTCGGCGTCCAGACGTAGAAGCTACCCTCCTCGTCGCCGCTGCGGGCGTCGAGGGTGCTGTAGAAGCCGCCGTCGGGATGGGTGAGTTCGCGTTCGACGAATTCGAATGTTTCCTCGACGACCTCGGTGTATCGGTCGCTGTCGGTCAACTGATCGCCGGCCAGATACAGCGGCGGGAGCCCGGCGTTGTCGTAGAGCATCTTCTCGAAGTGCGGGACCGTCCAGTCGCGGTCGGTCGCATACCGGTGGAACCCGCCGCCGAGATGGTCGTAGAGCCCGCCGTTGGCCATCGCGTCCAGCGTCGCCGTCGCCGCGGTGCGTGCGGGGTCGCTGCCGGAACGGCCGGCCGCGCGCAGGAGTAGATCGAGTCGGCCCGGCTGTGGGAACTTCGGCCCGTCGGAGCCGAAGCCGCCGTACTCGTCGTCGACCGACCGGAGCGCCGTTCGCACCGCGCTGTCGAGGACGTCGTCGCCGGGGGCCTCGCTCTCGCCGTCGTGGTCCGGCGTCTCGTAGGCGTCGCGTGCCGCGTCGGTCCACTGCTCGGCGCGCTGCTTCATTTCGGCGCGGTCCTCGGGGTCGCTCCAGGAGTCGCTGATCTTGCCCAGCAGGTCCAGAAACCCCGGCATCTGGCCCTTGGGGTCCTTCGGAAAGTAGGTCCCAATGTAGAACGGCTTGCCGTCGGGCGTGAGCCACGCCGACAGCGGCCACCCGCCGCGGCCGGTGACGCGCTGACAGATCCGCATGTAGATGCTATCGATATCGGGGCGTTCCTCGCGGTCGACCTTGATCGGGACGAAGTTGTCGTTGAGACGCTGGGCGACGGCCTCGTCCTGAAAGCTCTCCTCCTCCATGACGTGACACCAGTGGCAGGCGGAGTAACCGATCGAGAGGAAGATCGGCTTGTTCTCCTCGCTGGCTGCGTCGAGTGCGGTGTCGTCCCACGGCTGCCAGTTAACCGGGTTGTCCTCGTGTTGCTGGAGATAGGGGCTGCCCTCGTCGGCCAGTCGGTTCCGACTGAGTGGATCGGTCATCGTCCGCAGTCGGCGCGGCGGACGCAAAAAAGACCGGTGTCGAGACGGCTGCTGTGCAACCGGTCCTGATTAGCCGCTCTGCTCGGCGGTCTGATTCGTCTGCGTCTGCTGTTGTTGTTGCTGCTGTTGTTGAATCTCCTCGAACTGGTCGGCACTACTGATTCCAGAAACAACATCGACCTCGGTATAGTCGATGATCGCATTGCTTGGTCCTGATACGAGCAGTGTCGCTGGGTTGCCCTGTGTTTCGACCGAATCCTCGACAGTTAGCCCGAGTGCTTCGGCTTCAGTCGTTGCTGTCTCTCTGACCCCGCTGTTGATCTCTGACTGGAGGCTGGAATACTCCTGACTTGCCTCCTGCCGTGTGATATTTCCGGTTTGCAACTCCTGTCTGAGCTCTCGACTCTTCTGTTGTAGCTGTGACTGTCCCGATTCTGATGGTCGCAGATAGACGCTGACCGTTCGTTCCTCGCTACTCCCCGCACCCGCACAACCGGCGGTTGCGATCCCCAGTCCGACACCCGTCGCCGCAAGCAGTTGCCGCCGACTCACATTGGTCATACGTCTGGCAATTTTTGGAGGCAAATATAAAACGACACTGATTGACTCCTGTGACCCATAGACACACCTCAGTCGTCGCTAACACTTCCGGTATGGAGTCGACCGAAGAGGTACCGACAGATCCCGACGCCGCTGTCGAGGCACTCGCCGACCATCTCGTCGCCACCGCCGAGCGACCCGTCCCCCCGGCGACGAACCGCTGGCTCGGCGAGGCTGAAGCTGTCGCCCGCGATGCGGCCAGCGAGGGAATCGAGTCGGCCGTTAGGCGCGAACGCGTCGAACAGGTCGCCGCGCTCCTCTCCGAGACCGACGCCACCGGCGATGAGACTGCCGACGCCCACATCGACGCGGCGACAGCCTGCTGTGAGGTCGTCCTCGACGGCTGACGTCGATGCGTTTTGCTCTGCTCACTCGATTTTGCCACAGCCGTCGATCAGCTCTCTAAGCCGGTCGTGATCGCTCGCCGGATCGACCGTCTCGGCGAGCGGGTCGACCACCTCGGGTGGTCCACTGTCGGGCGGGCCGTCGGGATACGCGCCGCCGGCGACGTGGTAGTCCCCGCCGGCGTCCCAGACGGCCAGCAGTGCGGCGACCGGCAGCGAGAGCAACGCACTGTCGCCAGCTTCGTCGAGTCGATGTCGGAACGCGCCGCCGTAGGTGACGATCAGTCCGTCGGTGTCACCGATCCGGGATTCCTCGCGGTCGCGCTCTGAAACCCCTTCGATGCCGCGGTCTTCGAGTCGGTCGACGAACCCGGCGGTCGCCTTCCGCCGCACCAGCGATGTCAACAGACGCGAGGGGTCTCGATCCGGATCGAGGCGAATCCGGCTCACGAAAAAGAACCGCCACGGCTGGTCAACGCCGGTGTCGTCGGCGATGCGCTCACGTCGTTCGATCTCCTCGTAGACGACGGTGTGGGTGGAGACGGTGACGACGGGCGTCGAAAACGCCTCCTCGATGGTCGCTTCGGTCCGCCGCCAGCCGTCAAGTCGCTCGCTCGGGACGGCTGGTGGCGGAACGTCCATCTAGTGGTCGTCCTCGCGCCACTTGTGTTCGCACTCGGTACAGATGAAAAACCGCGTTTCGCTCTCATCGGCCGCCCGAATCTGTTGCATGTACCAGTGGGCGCGGTTGTTGTCGCACTCCGGACAGGAGGCCTCGGTCGTCGGCAGCCCCTGATCCTCGGCGTCGCTGATATCGACGATCTCGCTTTCGGTCTGGCCCTCGGTCGTCACCATGGCGGCCTCCTTGGCCTCGTCGCGGATTTTGGTGAAGCCACAGGAGCCACAGACCCACTGCTCGTCGTCGGTCTTCATCATCGAGCCGCAGTCGTCACAGAATTCCATTAGCGGGTCGAAGTCCGCTTTCGTACTTAAATAATGGGTTCAGCGGCCATGACTACCCGTCCTGATCGCGCCGCTTCGACCGGTCCCGCGACCGAACCCGGAACCCAGATATGGGATGGCTCGTAACCGTCGGTATGAGCCTCACCGACGAGGAACTGGCCCGGCTGGAGGATATCGTCGAGCTACAGCCGACGAAAAACGGCGAGCTACAGGATCGCTGGGAGCTCGACAGCGGCAGCGATGTCCACCAGTATCTCGAAGGCCATCTCAAGGAGTACTACTACCGCGACGACGACAGCCTCATCCGCTCGACACCGGAGGCCGTCGACCTCACCGATGTTGAGCCGGGCGTCGCTCCCTCGGCTGACGGCGAGAGCGACGACGCGCCGCCGAGTTCCGTCCGGCTCTCGTCGCTGGAGGCGACCGTCTTCGAGACCGTTGCTGGACCCAACGAGCGGTCCGAGAGCGTCGTCAGCGTGCTCAACGGCCTCCGCGAGACCCACGATATCGACCCCGATGTCGAGGACGTTCGGCAGGCCCTCCAGCGACTCAAACGGATCGGCGTTGTCGAGGTGATCTACCGAACCGTGCCGACGTTTCGCGCCTGTGTCGACCGCGACGCGGTGTCGGTGGCGGTCAGCGAGGACTGAGGCTACCGATCTTCGTCCGCTCGCTGCCGCTCGGCCCGCGAACGTAGCAGCTCCCTGATCCCGCTTCCCGGCCCCCCATCGATTGGCCACCCCTCTGTTCGCCATGCCGGCGGTTCAGGCTCGAAATCCGCACAGCCGTCGCTGCAGATCGCCGCCGACTGGTGGCAGTTCTTGGCCGTACACCACGGCACCAGCAGCCGGCCATCGCGCCGTAGCTCGTAGTGTCGACAATCGGGGCGCATGGTTTCCTGATAGTCGCGCCACCCGCGACCGTAGGCGCGCTCGGCGAGTTCGAGCCGGCGGGCGGTTCGATGCGCCTCGCCGTGGGTCGGTTCCAGCCCTGTTGGATGCCACGCGACGCCCGCCGCGTCGCCGTCGACGCCGCCGGTGAAATCCGTCGTGAGAACCCCGGCCTCGACCGGCAGCGCTTCGAGCAGTGCGGGCTCGACGGTCGCCCCGGTTTCGGCGGTGGCGACCCAGGCCGCGTCGGCGAGGCCGGTCTCGACATCGTGTGCAAGCTGGTCGGCCAGCCGGTCGGCTGCCGAGGCATCCAGATCGGGCTTGTTCTCGATGGCGATCAGCCGGTCGACCCAGTCGGGATACGGCGCGATTCGCCTTAGCTGGATGCGATTGCCGTCTGTGCGCGTCTCGACGATGCCGCGGTCGGCGGCGCGGTGAACGGCCTCGCGGACGTATCGCCACGGGTAGTCGGGTTTCGGGAGCGCGTCGCGGTACCACGCCCACTCGGCTGGAGCATTGCGAACGACGTGCAGGAGGTCCGAATCGAGTTCGTCGTCGCCGAAGGCGGCGCGAGCACGGAGGCCTGCTGGATCGCACTCGACGATGACGGTATCCCAGCGTCGCTGTCTCGTGCCGAGCTGTCGCGCGACGATGTGGGCGGTATCGTCGCTCGTTGGTCCGTCTGGTGCTGCATCGGTGCTGTTGCCGGGCGGCCAGCCCAGCTCGGCCCACCGGCAAACCCGCAGTTCGTAAACGAACTCCGAGTCGGCACTGGCGGGGCTGGACACGGATCTCGTTAGATGTAATCGCCCTCCTCTTCGAGGCGTTGATCGAGGAACTCGTCTGCCTTTTCGAGGATATTCCGGGGGCCGTCCTGCGTGATCGTGTTCAGGGCCTGCTCGTAATCCCGCCACTGGAGATCGCGGTGCTCGGTCGAGATCTCCGCGCTCGCCTCGAAGGAGTGGGCGATAAAGAGATGCACCGTCTTGTGGATCGTGTCGCCGCTGGCCTGAAACACGTAGTTGTAATCCTCGCGGAAGCCGTTGATGAGTCTGAACTCCTCGATACCGGCCTCCTCCTTTACTTCTCGGATCGCTGTCTGCTGGAGTTCCTCGTCACCTTCGACCCCGCCCTTGGGAAATTCCCAGTCTCCGGGTCGGCTTTTCAGGAGCAAATACTCCCGGCAGCCACGGGTGTCGCGGAAGAGGATCGCCCCAGCACTGATTGCCTCAACCGTCATTGGCGACTACAATGACGGCCCATCGTAAGAGCGTATCGAAGCCACCGGGGGCACTGACCGGTGTAATCGGGCTGCTCTCGCCACCCTGTGCATCTGCTATGGGGACCGATCCCACGCCACCGCCCGGTAGACGGGCTTTTGGTGCTCGCCGTTGCAGTGGCGGGTATGACCTTCGTCACGAAGCTCACCTTTCAGTCGGGCGACCAGGCTGTCCTCCGGGAGACGGTCGACTCGGTGACCGAGACGGTCGAGCGAAAGGGGGCCCAGTGCAAGGGGCCACACACCGAACCCGAACAACATCTTAGCGTCCCCCAGAACCGGACACTCCAGCCCGGCAGCACCTTCCCAAGCTGGGATTATAGCGTCTACGAACACCGGATCGACATCCACGGCTCGGAGCATATCGCCCGCGAGATCGGCCACATGGAGTTTCCCGACTCGGTTCACGTCGAGATTGAGGTCGAACAGCAGCAACCGCTTGGCGAGAACTGAAGTAGATTGGCAATGAATGAGATTCTACGCTGTTTTTCAATGTTGTCGGAGAAATTGGCACTTTATTGAAATCTCCCGCCGGCCCCCTTCAGTCCCGCCACGTTGGCTAACCGAGCAACCGCAGCCGGGCGGTACTTTCGAGGTGTACTCGTCCACGCATGCTGATCTGAACGGTCGTTTCGGCGACAGGCAGACTTTATTTCGCCCGCGCGCTCTCCACTGATATGACCGATCCCGAACTCGCCCATTCCCACCGCGACCTGCGCCGAGATCTTCACCAGCATCCCGAACCGGCGTGGTGTGAGTTCTACACGACGAGCCGACTGGTCGACGAACTCGAACAGCGAGACATTGACGACCTCCTCTACGGGTCCGCGATTCACGCGGCCGATTCCCGGCGCAACGTTCCTGACGAGGCGACGCTCGGCGAGTGGCGCGAGCGCGCCCGCGAGGCTGGCGCACGCGAGGACGTACTCGACACCGTCGGCGACGGCTTCACCGGTGCGGTCGCCGTCGTCAAACGCGGTGACGGCCCGACAGTTGCCCTGCGCGTCGATATCGACGCGCTCCCGATCACCGAGGCCGACGCCGACGACCACGACCCTGCGGCCGCGGGCTTTCGGTCGACCAACGAGGGCTTCATGCATGCCTGCGGCCACGACGCCCACGCGACGATTGGGCTCGGTGTTCTCGATGCGGTCCTCGACAGCGAGTTCGCGGGCACGTTCAAACTCATCTTCCAGCCCGCCGAGGAGACAGTGTCCGGCGGAAAACCCCTCGCCGAATCCGGCGTGCTCGACGATGTCGACTCCCTGCTCGCGCTCCACATCGGCCTTGATCACCCCTCCGGCGAGGTCGTCGCCGGCATCGACGAGTTCCTCGCTGTCCGGCAGTTCGAGGCGACCTTCGCGGGCGACTCGGCTCACGCCGGCGCGCGACCGGAGCACGGCGACAACGCGGTGCAGGCGATGGCCGCCGCGGTGCAGAATCTCTACGGGATTCCGCGCAACTCGGCGGGCGGGACGCGCGTCAACGCCGGTCGCGTCGGCGGCGGCACCGCGAGCAACATCGTGCCCGAAGACGCGTTCATCGAGGGAGAGGTTCGCGGCGAGACGACCGAGCTGATGGAGTACATGTGGGAGCGCGCCGAGCGCGTCCTCAACGGCGCGGCCGCGATGCACGATTGCGAAGTCGAGACCGACCGCCTCGGCGACGCGCCGAGTGCTCACAGCGATGCCGCCATCGTCGACGTTGTCGACCGCGTCGCCAACCACACCGACGGCGTCGATACCGTCGTCGAACACGACAGCCTCGGCGGCAGCGAGGACGCGACGTATCTCATGCAGCGCGTGCAGGACCACGGCGGGCTGGCGGCCTACGTCGGTGTTGGCACCGACCATCCCGGCGGCCATCACACGCCGACGTTCGACGTAGCGGAGCGCGATATCGCCGTCGGCATCGAGCTCATGGCCGGCGTTGTTCACGCTGTCGCCGACGCCGAACCGGTGTCGTGATTTCCGTTGGTGCGGTCATCGTGCGCGCCCGCTGAGTGCTGGACCAACGACGTACCACAGATACGGAATGAGGAAGCCGGCTACGTACCCCGTTAGATGGCCCCAGACGTTGGTTCCCCGGGGACGATCACCAGCGCGCCGGCGACGCCGGTCCCGAAAACAGTCACACCGATCAGAAAGGCGAGTTCCTCGTCGGCCGAGAGCTGTCGGCTGTCCCGCCGAGGGCTGGGCTCGTCGGCCCACCAGAGCCCGGCCGCCGCGAGTATGGCAAACCCGAGACAGCCAGCCGCCAGCGTGGGCTGGGCCGGAAAGTACCACACGGAGGGTGTCACGAAGACAACCGCCAGCGATCCCAGAAACGGGACGACACCCCACGCGGGATCGAGTTTGCCGCCGGTTGCCCTGCCTGCGGCCGCCGCGAGCGCGAGCGGCAGGAAGCCGAGAAACGCGGCGACAACGCCGGAAAACCCGACCGAGAGCTGATCGGTCACCTGTCCGAGCGTCGCCAGCGTCACCCACGCGACAACGAACGGGACGACGGTACAGTAGGCGACGGCGAGCCGGCGAAAGCGGCCCTCCCAGCCGGCGATGGCGACCAGCGGGTAGAGCCCGAACAGCGTGATCCAGAAGTTCAGCAGATTGTCGAGCAGGTGGCGCGCGCTGACGTGGATGAAGTTCGCGGTAAATGCCGTGAGCAGCGTTCGCGGATCGGCCACCAGCGAGTCCGCCGCCAGACTGAACCCGAGACCATCGCCGATACCGAGGAGCCACCCCAGACTCAGGAGTCCCGGTAGCGCCACCACCAGCAACCACTGCTCGGCCAGCGGGGCTGTCGTGATCCGGTGCCACCAGCGCGCGGCCGTGACCGGCAGTGTCAGCACGGCGCGGAGCCGACGCCCGACCACGGTGGGTCAGTCCCAGCGGTCGAGGAGGTCGGTGATCGTCGCCACGAGCGAATCGAAATCCTTCAGCTTCAGGCCGTCCGTGGTGACGATGACACCGCTGTCACTGACGCCGATGCGAACCAGAAACCCGTTCTCGAAGTTCCGGATCGTGTACTCGTAGTTGCCGAGTTCCGACCCGGTGTAGGCGTCGGTCGTCGTCTTGTAGTCGTGCCACTCGTGGCCGATAAACGACATGAGGTCGGCATCCCGTTCGAGATCGTCGCGGAGATAGACCTGCATGAAGTTGGTCGCATCGAAGTAGGTCACCGACCGACAGTTGTCGCCGACCGCACTCCGGCAGGCAGTTTTGAGCTGGTCGGCCCGGGTCTCGGTCAGCGGCTGCTCGCTCATGGGTTCCTCGTCGCTCATACGCGAACGTATGAGCGCGGTGGCTTGAAACTACGGTTCGGCCACCGGCTGTGGCCCCACCGATCAGCCCAGCGACGCCTGCGGTGTCGACAGCAGCACAGGCGGACACGACTCCGAGTCGCTCTCCCAGTCGGCACCACCAACTGAGCGCACGGAGCCATGTTGAACTCCCTCACCGCCGAGCGCGCAGGCGGCGGAAAAAATCACTGGTTTTCTAAAAGACACACAATAAACGTTTGGTAATCGGGCGAAGTCGGCCACACAAGTGTTTTATTCCCGTACTCCCACGCCCCAACAATGATTCAGTTCACCGGTGCCGCCGTCGACGAGTCCACCAACTTCTCGCCGTGGCTGGGGGGAGTTACCTGAATGTCGGCGTCGCCGACTGGCTCACCTATAGGCTTCCAGCTTCGGCGCTGTCGGGGTAATTCCGACAGCGGCCGATTACCGTTTGATCAGTTCTCTGTGGCCGCTGTGTTGGGGTGATCACCGATGAGCATTAGCACGTCCCAACAGCTCCAGAAGTCGTTTCTGAAGTATCAGCACTTCTTCGTCTTCGCAGCACCGATCCTGTTTATTCTCTCGGTGCTGCTGGTGGCCCCGACCCCGGCTGACACCGGAACCGGTTATTGGCTCGAATACTGGTGGCTGTTCCCCTTCTTCCTCCTCGGGGCGACTATCGTCAACACCGTCGGGATCAGCGGCTCGGCGCTGTTCGTTCCCTTCTTCATCTTCATCTTCCCGCTGCTGGCCTATCCCATCGGGCCGGAGACGCTCGTGAAGGTCGGGCTGATCAGCGAGTCCTTCGGGCTCTCCAGTTCGGCTATCGCATTCATCAAGCACGGGCTGGTCGACCGTCGACTCGCGCTCACCCTCGTCGGCGGCAGCATCCCGTTCGTGATCGGCGGCGCGCTGCTGTCGTTTTTCATCCCGGAGCCACTCTTCCACGCCGCCCTCGGTCTGGCTCTCATGACGGCCGCCTACCTCATGTTCAAGGCTGACCTCGCACACGACGAGCCAGCAGATGACGATCAGCCGGCCGACGACGCCGAGCCAGCAGCGGCCGCCGACACGGTCGCCAACGGTGGCACCGCCGAGTTACCCGACGATGGGGGCAAACTCGGCCCAGCGGGCGTCGGCAAGGGCGACGAAGGCCGGGTCACCCGTGTCGACCGACAGGGTGACACCTACGAGTACTCCTGGTCGGGCTATCTCGAACGGTTCGCCAACTACAGCATCGGCGGCATGTTTCAGGGACTGGCCGGGTTTGGAATCGGCGAACTCGGTATCATCTCGCAGCTTCGAACGGACGTGCCGACCCGTGTCGCCATCGGGACGAACCACATCGTCGTCGCCTGCACGGCGGTGCTCGCGTCGATCGTCCACGTGTTCGCCGGCAACGTGATCCCGGGGATTCACTCGCTGAGCCTCGCATCGACGCCGTGGAACATGGTCGTCTTCACCGTCCCTGCAACCGTTACCGGCGGACAGATCGCACCGTACGTCTCGAACGCACTGGACACGGCCGTCATCCAGAAGGGAGTCGGCGTCCTCTTTACGATTATCTCGGTCGCCCTGTTCCTGATGGCCAGCGGCGGCGGGTAGCAGCGGCAAGCTATCGACCACAGCCGATCACACAACTCACCAATGTACACGAACATCCTCTTTCCGACCGATGGCGGACCGGTAACGAGTATCGTTGCCGACCACGTCGGTGAGCTCGCCGCGGAGTACGACGCGACCGTTCACGTGCTGTCGGTCGCCGACAGCCGCAACCGGTTCGACGGCCCGAACGCCGGTGTCGGCTCGGCGGTCTGGACCGAGGCACAGCAGGAACAGGCGGAGGAAGCGGTGACGAGGGCTGTCGAGGAACTTCCCGACGGCGTGGAACACACCCGTCAGATCCAGTCGGGGGTTCCCTCCGCGGAGATTATCAGCTACGCGACCGACGCGGAGATAGATCTGATCGTGATGGGGACCCACGGCCGAACGGGGGTCGATCACTATCTGATCGGGAGTATTGCCGAACGCGTCGTGCGAAAATCTCCGGTACCAGTGCTAACGGTCGGAACCAGCGCTGACACAGCGACCGACTAAGAGCGCCCAGAGCGCCGCGCGTCAAGCCGCATACTGACGTACCGTCTCGACCACGTTCTGACGTGCCGATTCAGCGTGTCGAAGACACGCGAGACGATCCCACCCTGAGACACGTTACTTTCGGGTTCGCGTGATGGATTATTTTTGAGACTCATCGTGCTACAGAGTAGCATCCCGACTGTCATAAATGTTCATGATTGCCACAGGCTGGGTGGCCGGCCGGTGATCGAGTACTGACGACAAGTGGGCCAGCCACGAGGCGTGGCGCAAAAGTTTGATGATCACCCCCCGAGGCAAGCGGAACAATCGCCACCATGCGACGCGACGTGTCGAACTCCCGGTATCGCTCACGGTAGATGTGTCACTGCTCGATCCACGCGATCACCCTGCCGTAATCGCAAACAGCAGCAGGTTGTAGGTGCCCGGGCCGAGGCCGACGGCCGCGATCACGCCCAGTAGCGGATACCCCTCGCTCGGCTCCTCGGCGACGTACTCCGCAAAGAGCACGACGACGGCACTCACGACGCCGATCTTCACGAGAATGAAGAGCCAGCCAGTGCCGATGATGTCGGCCGTCGGCAGCGCCGCTGCCGCGTCCAGAATCACCCGCGAGAGCGGCGTTCGCTCGCCGAATCCAAGCACGTCGACGCCGACGGTCGTCGACACCGCATCGAGTGTGTGCCCGAACACCGCGAGCAGTCCGACCCATCCCGTCGCTGTCGTCGCCGTCGGTCGGCGTCGCCGGAGCGTCGCCCAGCCAGCGGCGGTGAGCAGTACTGCCATCCCCGCTCCGGCGGCGGGCCACACCGGCGCGAGCGTGTTCTGTGTGAATCCGACGATGATCGTCGTTCCGACCAGCGGGACCGCTACCGCCAGCCCGCTCGCGGCCAGCAACGCGGGGACCGTCCGCGGCCGAACGGCGTCGGCGAGCAGCCAGCCGCCACCGGCAATCGCGGCGACTGTCACGTAGACTGCGCCCGTGCCAGCCAGCGGCGCGATCACGGCTGGCAGGCTCTCGACGACGTAGAGGACGTGGAGCGCCGATCCGACGACGATCCACGGCGCAAGCCCGAGCACGTGGCGGGCCGTCACAGCCGGCCGTCGGCTGGCGAGTCCGTACCCGACACCACCGACGGCAAGGGCGAGGACGACCAGATACGGCCACGGCGGGACGGTAAACCCGGCCGGCAACAATGCCATAGGCGGAGTTTCGCTGAAACTCGGGAAAACGTTACGATGCCGCTATCGGGACCGCCACCGCGACAACCCGCCAACGACGCTTGCGCGGGGATTTTTGCGTTGCCGCCCGCTTGCCGCGGTATGGATCGTGCCGCTCTCGCGCCGCTGATCGATCACACCGTCCTCGGCCCCACGACGACACAAACCGCTGTCGACCGCGTGGTCGACGACGCTATCGAGGCCGGGATGAACGTCTGTATTCCACCCTGCTACGTTGGGAGCGTCACCGACGACGCGCCGGACTCGCTCACAGTGGCGACCGTGATCGGGTTTCCGCACGGACAGGCGGCTCCGGCGACCAAGCGTGAGGCCGCGACAACCGCTGTGGCGGCGGGCGCCGACGAACTCGATGTCGTCTGCAATATCGCCCGGCTCAAGGCCGGCGAGCAGGCGGCCGTTACCGACGAACTCGCGGCCATCGTCGACAGTGTGGCGGCTCCGGTCAAGGTGATCATCGAGACCGGACTCCTGACCGACGACGAGAAACACCGCGCCTGCGAGGCCGCTGTCGACGCCGACGCCGCCATGGTGAAAACGTCGACCGGGTTCGCCGATGCCGAGCCAGCGGGCGCGACGGTCGCCGATGTCGAACTGATGGCTGGGTATCTCCCGGTCAAGGCCAGCGGCGGGATCGGCGACTACGAGACGGCGATGGCGATGATCGAGGCCGGTGCCGAGCGAATCGGGGCCTCAAGCGGGCTCGCGATTCTCGACGGTGCCCCGGCGTAGCGGCGCCGTTGTCGCGCCGGGTTACCCCGTCTGGCCACGGCCTACTGGGTCACTCCGTGTCGCTTCGCGGCAGCGCGATGACCGGTCTGTCGGCCTGTGTAACGAGTTTGAGCGATAGGTCGCCTGAGAGGAACTGGGCCAGTCGGTTGCCGCCGCGGGAGCGGTAGGCGATTGCGCTGGCGTCGATCTCCTCGGCTACGTCGAAGATCGCGCTGACGACATCTCTGCTGTAGGCCTTCTCAAGTCCGGCTTCGGGAAACTCGGCTCTAACAGCCGCGGCGGCATCCTCGGCGATACCCTCGGATTGTTCGACCGGCGTCTTGTCGGCCACCCCGTCGCCTTTCTCGATGACATGGAGCGTCGTTACCCGCGCAGGATCATAGGATGCGAGAGCACTCGCTGTCGCCGTGGCATCATCAACAGAGGCGACGGGCAGGAGGACGTGCGAGAGGATATTTTGCGGTGTCTCAGCTGTATCGACCATACAGTACAGACAGAAACCCCCAAAATAAGGGTTGTGCGTCGGCGTTTGAGCAAGTAATCCGGTGTCGAACAGATTAAGTTCGGTTCCAGAGTAGCACCGATAGCAACCAACGGTTCCTGTCACTAACATCCATTCACACTCCAATGTCGTGTTTCAGTCTCCATCCCCGGGCCAGTAGCGAACCATCATGCAACCACTACTTGCAACTCCCGGAACGGGGTAGCTAATGGCTGAGGACGAACTCGCAAAGGATCTGACACTCACCTCGGCGCTGACTATCGGCATCGGCACGATGATCGGCGCGGGCATCTTCGTGCTGCCAGGCACCGCTGTCCAGATGGCGGGGCCGCTGTCGGCCGGGGCGTTCATCCTCGGCGGCACCATCGCAATCTTCACCGCACTGTCGGCCAGCGAACTTGGGACGGCGATGCCGCGGTCCGGCGGCGCGTACTTCTACGTCAACCGCGGATTGGGGCCGCTGTTCGGCTCCGTCGCCGGCTGGGGGAACTGGATCGGCCTGACGTTCGCCTCGGCGTTCTACATGTTCGGTCTCGGCGAGTACGTCAACGCCTTCGTCGCCGTCCCAGGTCTCGCGCTCGGCCCGCTGTCGCTGTCGGGCGCGAAGATCGTCGCCCTGCTTGGCGGGACGTTCTTTGTGACCGTCAACTACGTCGGCGCGAAGGAAACCGGCAAGCTTCAGAATGCGATTGTCTTTATTTTGCTCGGCATTCTCACCGTCTTTACGCTGTTTGGGATTCTAAACGCTGATCTCCAGACACTCCGACCGTTTGCGCCCGAGGGGATCACCCCGCTGCTTCCGTTGACAGGCATCATCTTCGTCTCCTATCTCGGCTTCGTCCAGATCACCTCCGTTGCCGAGGAGATCAAGAACCCGGGTCGCAACCTCCCGATTGCGATCATCGGGAGCGTCGTCATCGTCACGGTGATCTACGCCCTCGTCTTGCTGGCGGTGCTGGCGGCCGTCCCGAATGAGGTTGTGGCCGGCAACGACACCGCAGTTGTCGAAGTCGCGCGCATCCTCATTGGCCCGATTGGGGCCGCCGCCTTGCTGTTCGGCGGACTGCTGGCTACGGCGTCATCGGCCAATGCTTCAATCCTGGCCTCCTCGCGGATCAACTTCGCCATGGGACGCGACAAGATCGTCTCGCCGTCGCTCAACGAGGTCCACGAGCGGTTCGGGACGCCGTACAAATCGATTGCCCTCACCGGCGGGCTGATCCTGCTGTTCATCGTCGTCGGTAATCTCGAACTGCTGGCGACGGCGGGGAGCGTCCTGCATCTGGTGGTTTACGGCCTGCTCAACATCGCGTTGATCGTCTTCCGTGAGGGCGATCCAGCCGACTACGATCCTGAGTTTACCGTGCCGTTCTACCCATTCACTCCGATCCTCGGGGCGGTGCTCTCCTTCGCCTTGATCGCGTTCATCGAGCCGTTTGTCATCGCGCTGTGTGGCCTGTTCGTCGCGCTCGCGCTGGCGTGGTACATGCTCTACGCTCGCTCGCGGACGACCCGGGAGGGCGTCCTCTCGGAGTACATCCTTTCGCGGTCCGAGGAGATGCCGGACGCGGCGGTCTCGGCGGCCACCTCAGTCGCGCCCGACGGCGGCGAGTACCGCGTGATGGTGCCGCTGTCGAACCCCCGCACCGAACAAGACCTGATCGAACTCGCCAGCCTGCTGGCGAAGGCCAACGACGGCACCGTCGTCGCCACCCACATCATTCAGGTCCCCGACCAGACGCCGCTGTCGGCCGACAGCGAGCAGCTCACCCGGATCGACGCCGAATCCGAGAAGCTGCTCCGGACGGCCCGCGATGACGCCGAAACCTTCGGCGCCGACGTGGAGACCAAGACCATCGTCTCGCATCGCTCCTTCGAGGAGGTCTTCGACGCTGCCCGCACCGACAAGCCGACCTGGTCGTGATGGGCTGGGGCGGGAACACGCCGATGACGGCCGGTCGCGTCGAGAGCCCGCTCGACGAGCTGACGGGCAATCTGCCGTGTGACTTTCTCGTGATGAACGACCGCGGCTTCGACCCCTCGAGCGTGTTAGTGCCGACAGCGGGTGGCTACAGCTCTGACCTTAGCGCGGAGGTCGCCTCGATCCTGCTGGAGCAGGGGTCGGACGTGTCGCTGCTCCACGCCGTCGACGACGAGTCCAAACGCGAGGCGGGCGAGGCGTTCCTCGGCGAGTGGGCCGACGAGCGCGGGCTCGACGACGCGAACCGGATCGTCGATACGTCGGACGATGTCGAGGATTCCATTGCTCGTCACGCCGCTGACCGATCGATGGTCATGATGGGGGCGACCCGCGAGGGGCTCCTCTCCCGTCTGGTGCGCGGCTCACTGGCCTTCGAGGTGCTCAACGATGTCGACTGTACGGTCCTGCTAGCCGAACGGCCACAGCAGCGGTCGCTGGTCGAACGCATCTTCGGCCGGTAGTGCCGCGACAGCGGGATAACCACCATTTTTCAGCGAGGCGAGAGACGGCGACTACATGTATCTCATCATCGTCGGTGCGGGCGACATCGGCGGTCAGCTGATCGATATCGCCATCGCAGCGGGCAACGAGGTCGTCGTCGTCGAGCGCAACGAGACGCGGGCCGACGCCGTCGCCGACGACCACGACTGTCTCGTCATCAACGCCGACGCGACGGTCAAGGAGACGCTGGAAGACGCCGGGGCCGAGCGGGCCGACGGCATTATCTCGACGACCGAGCAGGACGCGACCAACGTGATGGTCTGTTTGCTCGCCAAGGAGTTCGACATCCCATCGATCCTCTCGGTCGTCCACAACCCCGACCACATGAACCTCTTCCGGCAGATCGGCGTCAACACGATGAAGAACCCGCAGGAACTCATCGCCGAACACCTCTATCGGTCGGTGTCGCGGCCGGCCATCGTCGACTACCTCCGGATCGGCGATGTGGCGGAAGTGTTCGAGATCATAGTGACCGAGGACGCGCCGGTCGCCGGCAAGACGCTCACTGCCGCGGCCGAGGCGGGGCTGATCACCGACGATATGCTCGTCGTCGCTGTCGAACGCGACTCGGCCGACGTGCCGATCACGCCCCGCGGCGGGACCGAGATCCAGGCCGGCGACCTCCTCACCGTTTACTCGGCCGTGGGTGCGACCCCGGAGGTCACGGACATCTTCGGCCACTACGAAGATAACACAGCATGATGGCACCGACGAGTCGCTGGCTCACCGCACGCAGGGTGCCACTGGAGGGCACGGGATGAGCGGCGCGACGGCGACGATCAGCCGCGACCTCGGCCGGATTCTGGAGGCCCTCGGCGGGGTCGTCCTCGCGTCGATCCTCGTCACGCTCGTCTGGGGGGAGTTCTACGCGGTGCCCGCGATGGTGGTCGCCGGTGTCGTCCCGCTCGGCATCGGGATCGCGCTGCGACGGCGGTTCAGCGACGCCGCCCCGCCCGGCAAACTCCACGGGATGATGGTCGCGGCGACGGGCTGGCTGGCGGTCGGCGTCTTCGGCTCGCTCCCGTTCATCCTCATTGCGTGGACGATTGCCATCGACCCGGCCGGCCTCGGCGCGCCGAATCTCACCGGCCGTGCAGCCTCGACAGTGGCAGCATTCCAGAACCCGCTAAACGCGCTGTTCGAGTCGATGAGCGGGTTTACCGGGACCGGGCTGACGATGACCGACAACGAGGCCGCCCTCCCGCGGACGCTGCAGTGGTGGCGGACGATCATCGAGTGGGTCGGCGGCGTCGGCGTCATCGTGCTCACGACGGCGATCCTCGCCCGCCCCGGCAGCGGTTCGCTGACGCTCTACGAGAGCGAGGCTCGTTCGGAGAAGATTCACCCGAGTATCGTCTCGACGGTGCGGACGATCTGGTGGATCTTCATCCTGTTCACCTTCGCGTCGATTCTCGGCCTCTGGCTGGCCGGGATGCCGATCTGGGGAGCGATCAACCACGCCATGACCGGGCTGGCGACCGGCGGCTTCTCGATTACCGACAACTCGATTGCGACCTACGACAGCGCGCTGATCGACTTCGCTCTCATTCCCGTGATGACGCTTGGGAGTATCGCGTTCCCGATCCACTACCTGATGCTCAGCGGTGACCTCGACAATGTCTACACCGATCTCCAGACGCGGTGGCTGTTCGGCTTCTTCGGGCTCGGATCGGCCCTGTTGACGGGCATCGTCTATCTGCGCGGCACCTACGAATCGTTGTTTACCGCTGTTCGGTACGGCCTCTTCCAGTTTGTCTCGGCGATGTCATGTACCGGGTTCCAGACCGCCGTCTCCGCGACGAACGTCGCCCTCGGGCGATGGCCGATGGGCGCACAGCTTACCGTCGTCTTCGGCATGGTTCTCGGTGGAGCCGCGGGGTCGACGGCCGGCGGGATCAAGCTGATTCGCCTTGGGACGCTGCTCAAGGGAATCCGATTCCGGATCGTCGACGTGTTTTACCCAAAGACGGCGGTTCGTCGGCTCCGGATTAACAACCGCCGACTGACGGAGAGCGAAACGAGTCAGGAGTTCACCGAGGCGGCGATCATCGCGCTCCTGTGGCTGCTGTTTCTGATCGCTGGTGTCGCCGGACTGCTGGCGATATTACCACCCGGCGCGTACACGCTGGAAAACATCCTTTTCGAAGTCGCCAGCGCGCAGGGGAACGTCGGTCTCTCGGCTGGGATTACCGGCCCCGAGTCGCTGCCGACGCTCGGAAAGGTACTGTTCCTATTCAACATGTGGATCGGCCGGCTCGAAATCATTCCCGTACTCGTTTTGCTCCGGGGCGTACTGAAACGTGGAGGGATGTACTGATGGGACTCCCGGAGTGGCCGCTTCTCACGGAGGTCCTGAACGCCGGTACCGACGACCAGGTGTTTCAGGCCCTCCTGTTGATTGGGCCGGTGGTAATCGCGTTGATTGTCCTGTTGGGGCGTTCGCCCATCACAACCGCTATCGCGGCAGGCTATCTCGGAGTCCTTGTCGCCAACACGCTCCGCAACGGGCTGCAGTGATGACAAGACGGTGTGTGAGGCTGTTCGTGTCCGTCACGGCGGCTGGGACAGCCTCGTTTTCCCGGAGTACTCCGACAGTATCCGGTAGATCGCCCATCCTGCCCACACAAAGAGCAGCCCGCTAAAGACGGCCATTTCGATCCGAACGAACGTCCCGTGCCACATCGTCAGTATACTCGTGACGATGAGGGTGCCGATGACGGCGATACCGAACACGTCGTAGAACGTTTTCGGCTGTCGGATGCTTGGCAGTCGGCGGTACATACGCTATCATACGCAGCCAACTCATATAACCGTATCCCGTCTGTGAACACGTGGCATTCGCGGCGGTCAGTCTTCAAGTCCGCCGACGAATAGCGCGAGAACGGGCACGATTTCGAGCCGGCCGATCCACATCAAAAACACCATCAGCAGCTTCGAAAACGGTGAGAAGTTCAAGTAGTTGCCGAACGGGCCGACAGAGCCGAACCCGGGACCGATGTTCCCGAGTGTCGCCAGCGACGCACTTACTGCCTCAAGTGTCGATAGCTGGTAGCCGATCCGGGCCGAATCGAGACTGAGTAACACCGCGGCGACCCCGAACAGCAGGATGTAGAGCACGGTAAACGCCATGATCCCCCGGATTGCGTCCTCGTCGACGACCCTGCCACCGAGCCGAACCGGTTGGATCGTATCCGGGCGGATCGTCGTGTAGAGCTCCCGCCGCACCGATTTGAGGACGACGATCCAGCGGACGACCTTGACGCCGCCGCCGGTCGAACCGGCCGAGCCGCCGACGAACATGGCGAACAGCAGGACGATCTGGGCGTGTTCGTCCCACTGCGCGAAGTCGGCGGTGGCGTACCCCGTTGAGTTGAGCAAGGAGACGATCTGGAACGTCGCCTGCCGGATCGTGTTTTCCGTCAGTCCGCTCGTGTTGCCACCGAGTTCGATTGTCGGTGCGCCACCGAAGATCAGAATCGCCGATAGAACGGCCGTCAGCGCCGCAATCGCCCCCGTATAGACGCGGAACTCCGGATTATCTGTCAGTGCCCGGAACTCGCCTTTGAGGACGTGCCAGAACAGCGCGAAGTTGACGCCGGCGACCGTCATAAACGGGATGATGAGCCACTGTGCGACCGCGCTGAAGGCTCCGATGCTGTCTGCCTTCGGCGAGAATCCGCCGGTCGGGAGGGTTGTAAATCCGTGTGAAATCGCGTTAAACAGGGTCATATCCGGGGCGTAGCCAAGCAAATGCGCCCCATAGAGCAGCAGTATCAACAGGAGCGTGAACCCCAGGTAGATCAGCCACAGTGCGCGGGCGGTCTCGGCGATCTTCGGCGTCAGCTTCTGTAGCTCGGGGCCGGGGGCCTCCGACTTCATCAACTCCGCGCCGTTGACCGCGACCTCCGGCAGAATGGCGATCATCAGCACGATGATCCCCATTCCGCCGAGCCACTGGGTGAGCTGTCGCCACAGCATGATCGCATGCGAGTGACTGTCGACGCTGATACTGCCGAGGACAGTTGCCCCGGTCGTCGTGAAGCCGCTCATCGACTCAAACAGCGCGTTGACCGGATGGCCAAGCGTCAAGCTGCTGCCGTATCCGGCCAGCACGTACGGAATCGCACCGACGATCGCGGCCGCGAGCCACGCCAGCGAGACGAGCAACAGCGCCTCCGTCGGCCCGATATCCGGGTCGGTATCGAGCTGTTCGAGACCGACGCCGATCAGCAACGTCAGCAGAATCGAGGCGACGAAGACCCAGATCGCCTCGCCGTAGATCACGGCGACAACAAGCGGGATGAGCATCGTCCCCGACAGGTATTTGAGAATCGTCCCGATGAGGCTCCCGCTTGCCTGCCAATCGAGGTGCCATGTCATGTCGAACTCCTCGAAGGGATATACTGGCAAGGGCGCGGTGTCCGATTAACGCTTCTGATATGAGTTGTAGTGGCTATCCGGGCGAACGGCTCACAGCAGAAATATATATCTAATATAGCAATCAATACAATATCATCACGTATATATCTATCAACCCGTCAGTCAAGATATGCAAGTTGAGACGGCGGAGGAGCAGCAGTTTGACTGGCAGGCCGTTCTCCGATATCTCTTTCCCACCGTGTTTGTGATGGGACTGGTTTACGCTCCGGCGATCTGGTACCCGTCGTACGTGCGGGTATTGACAAGTATTCTCCTCGTTGTGCTCGTCGGACTAACCGGTCGGGCCGTCGTCTCGGCGATATTCTCGTTTGCTGATCCGGACACTCCGGAGCTGGCACCGACAAAGGGTCTCCCCTCGGTCAGCGTCGTGATTCCGGCGTACAATGAGGCGGCCGTGTTGCCTGAGACGATTAGTGCCTGCAGGGCGGTCGAGTATCCAGCGGAGAAACTAGAGGTCATTCTCTGCTACGAGGCGGATTCGGTGGACGCGACAGCAGAGCTCTGTGAGGACGCCGCAGCCGACGACGACAGATTCGTCGCTGTCGAACGTGATGAACCGGGTGGCGGCAAGGCGAAAGCGACGAACTACGCGCTAGAATACGCAACGGGCGATCTCATCGCCAGCATTGACGCCGACCACCAGTTCAAACCCGACGCGATCAAAAAAGCCGTGGCCTGGTTCCAGGACGACGAGAATGTGTGGTGTGTGAAGGGCCGGTGCTTCGGTCACAACCCCCGAGACTCGCTGTTTGCGCTGCATGCAACCGTCGAGCGTCACATCGCCGAACGGGCGGATCTATTCGCCCGGGATGTCTGGGATGGCTTCACGATCTTCGGTGGCGGACAGGCGTTCTTCAGAGCGGCTGTCTTCGACGAACTTGGCGAGTTCGATGAGGAGATTCTCGTCGAAGATATCGACATGTCCTCGAAAATCCACGAACACGGCAAGAAACTGCGTGTCGATCCCTCTATCATCACCTACGAGGAGAACCCCAGCACGTTGCAGTCGTGGTGGAGCCAGCGAAAACGGTGGGCTCGCGGCTGGATGCAGTGTGCCCAGAAGTACCTCGTTCGTCTGCCGACCAACCGATCGCTTTCGCTTCCGACACGGATCGATTCGTTGTTCACCTTCGCCTATGCTCTTGCCCCTGTCTACGTTGCCTTCACCTTCCCGCTTCTCCTACTCGGATACGTCGGCTTCGACACGAGTACCTACATTCCGTACAGCAATACGCTGTGGACGCTGCTCGCCATCTCGCCGGCACTGGCAGCGTTTACTGTCTACCTGCAGGATTACCGAAGCGGCGAAACGCATGACATCGTGGAGTACATCGCTCCCTTCACGCTCTGGGTGTATCTTGCCTTCCAGAGTGCTGTCTACATCGTGTCGTTCTTCGACGAGTACGTCTTCGACCGTCCATCGATCTACGTGACGACCGCCCGTGTCGATTCATCGGCCGACACGGACAGCACACCGCGAGACGTTGCCGAAACCCACTCGGATTGAGCAATCCCGCCTTTGGGTAGCTACCAAGGCGAGTGTGCGCGGTGCTCCAGAGATGATTACAGCGGCCGTTTCTCCAGCTCGAATGGGACAGTTGTCTCCTCGCCGGATTCGGTCGCACTGGCCGGCGCCGGCGATGTCGATACCGACGTGTTACAGCCGGCCAGCCCGCCGAGGAGTGTTGTCCCACCGACTGCGAGGATGCCTCGCAAGTAGTTTTCTTTGTCATCGGACGGTGATCGAGTGTTGACGTTGGAATCGTTAGTGGCACTTGTGCTGACTGTGCGGTGGTCGGACTGCACCGCTAGTCCCAGAACGATTGCGTCCGGGCGTACTGTCGTTCCTCGGCGAGAATATCCCGGTAGAAATCTGCCTCGTCTTCCCGAAAGTTGTTGATGATCCGGGCTGCCGTGTCTGGACCGACGCCACGAGCAGCGAGGGCAATAACCGCCTGTTTGCCGTGGCTCTGGACGAGGTTGGCCGCCCGGTAGGCCCGCTCCGTCTGTCTCTCCTGTTTGCTGTCCTTCTCGTCGGCTCGCACCGCCGCGACGACTTCCTCTGCCCACGGATTGAGCGCAGCGATCCGCGTTGAGCCACAGTCGGGACACTCGGGTTGCTCGCGGACGCGTCGCACCTTCGTCGTGTGCTCCCACGCCTTGCAGTGACAGCAACACAGCAGGATTTCGTCGTTCCGCAGCCGCTTTTTCAGCGTCTCGATGACGCTTGCGTCGGCGTTTTCTGGCACCAGTAACTCCTGGCCGTGGGTCGTCCCCGAACTCCCGAGTGGCGTCGCCTCGCCGACCATTTCGAGATCGATCTCGCCCGCCTGTAGTCCCGACAACACGTCGGCTGCTCCCTCGATGTCGAGATCACGATGAAAGACCTCTCGCAACGCTTCCTCGTAGACCGGGGTGTCCTCCAGTGCCTCCAGCAGGCGATCACCACCGAAGCGGCCGCGGCCCTGATACCGCTTCAGCGAGCCGAACTTCGCGGCGACCTGCGTGAGCGTGAACTTCAGCGTCTCAGACCCCTTCAGCGCGAGTTCGATATAACTGCCAGGCGGTCAGGGTCGGTCGACAGCAACACCTCCCGGAACGTCGAGAGCCCGACGCCGGATGGAATTTCGAACTCGATCCGGTAGGGATCGACGCTCATCCCGACCGACGAGCCGGTGCGCTGGCCGACCAGCGCGGCGAGCAGCCGCCCCAGCGTCTCGTTGATCTCGTGGCCACAGGGGCTGTTGAGCCGGACTGTACTGGCCTGTGCTTCGAAGAACGAGCCGCGAGTCCGTCGGGATCGGGTGCTCGCTCTCGACGTGTCGGTCGATGGGGCCAAGCGCGCTCTCGATGGTCTCGTCGTCGGCCGGATACCGCGGTTCGAGATCGCGGCTGACGGCCTCCCTCCCGGCCCCGCGACGGAACTGATCGCCGGCGATCCCGCGAATCTCGCCACTCTCGCCGGCGACGGCGGCCGGGACCGGAATCTCCTGTCCGACCCACGAGGGGACCTCGCCGCCGGGATCGGCGATGGGCGCGACGTTCACCGCTGCCTCCTCTTCGTCGATGTCGTTGATCCGCCACATCTCGCCGCGCTGAATGAACGTCTCGCCCGGCGCGGCGAAGTTGACGACGAACCGCTCGTCGAGGGTGCCGATCTGGGTCCGCGAGGACATATCGTAGACCTCGTAGCTCTCCTCGTCGGGGATCATCGAGAGATTCTGATAGAAGTACTGCCACGTCCCGCCGGCGGTCTCCAGCCGGTCAGCATCCTCATCAAGCCAGCAGAGTCGGTTGCTGTGGAGTTCGCGGACGACGGCCCGGAATCGCTCCTCGTCGAGTTCGTGGAACGGCTCGGCGCGCCGGCAGATCTCGTAGGCCGCTCGCGCGCTCACGTCGTCGAAATCCATCAGCAACCCGACGAGCTGGTTGGCGAGTACGTCCAGACTGCCGTGGTGGATGCCGGTCGACTCGACCAGCCCCTCGCTTGCCCGGCGGGCGATGACGAGCGATTCCAAGGTGTCGTCGGGATCGCTGGTGATGACCGTGCCCTGCGACACCTGATCGTGACGGTGGCCGGCGCGACCGACCCGCTGGAGCAGGCGGGCGACCTCGCGTGGGCTGCCGTACTGGACGACGTGATCGACCCGGCCCACGTCGATCCCGAGCTCCATCGAGGAGGTGCAGACCAGTCCCGCAAGATCACCCGTCTTGAACCGGTCCTCGACATCGATCCGCACGTCGCGGGCCAGCGAGCCGTGGTGGACCTCGATGGGCACGTCGAGTTTCTTCAGCCGCGAGCCGATGGCCTCGGCCGTCTGCCGGGTGTTGACGAAGACGAGCGTCGACTCGTTGTCGGTGACGCGGTCGCGGATTGCCCGGACGTGACTCGCCATCTCCTCGGTCGTGGCCAGCTCGCCGGCCAGTTGCTCGTCTTCGGGCGTGATTTCCGGCCGGGTAACGGTGAACTCGACCCGGCTGCCGACATCGACGCTGACGATCTCGAACTCGCGGTCGATACTCGACGGCGGCTGGCTGTCGAGGCTCGTTTCGGTGGCCGGTGAGGTCGCTGTCGTCACCCTGTCGCGCTTGCCCGTGAGAAACCGACCGACAGCCGCGGGATCACCAACTGTTGCCGAGAGCCCGATCCGCTGGAAGTCACCCGACAGTAACTGCAGGCGTTCGAGGCCGAGTGTCAGTTGCGCGCCGCGCTTCGACGCCGCGAGTTCGTGAACCTCGTCGACGACGACGTGGCGAACGTCGGTCAGGGCGTTTCGTAGTTTCGACCCTGTGAGCATCGCCTGCAGCGTTTCGGGTGTCGTCACCAGCACGTCCGGCGGGTCGTCGGCCTGCTGCTGTCGCTGGTAGTCGGTCGTATCGCCGTGCCGCACGTCGATGTCGAGATCCAGAGTTTCGCCCCACCAGTCGAGTCGCTCCCGCATGTCGCGGTTCAGCGCCCGCAACGGCGTGATGTAGAGCGCCGCAAATCCCTCGGTCGGGCCGTGTTGCTCTCGATGCTGGACGAGCGAATCAAAAACCGGCAGCATCGCTGTCTCGGTTTTCCCGGTGCCGGTCGGCGCGAGGACGAGCGCGTTGTCGCCGGCAGCCAGCGGGGGGATTGCCCGTCGCTGTGGCTCGGTCGGCTGAGAGAAGCCGCGATCTGAGAGGGCCGACCGCACGGCGTCGCCGAGGTGGCGAAAGGCGTCCGCACCCGTCTGCGACCCCGAAGAACTCATTGACGGATTCAGTGGTGCGACGAGATTAAGGCCACCGCTTGGCGGTCTCGATGCGGCCCGCCGCAACCAACTCAGACCTCTCGATACGGCCCCAGCCGTGTTCCATCGAGCAGGTAGCACTCGGCGTCCGGGAGCGCCGCAGGGAGAAACGGCGCGAGGAAGTCCTGTCCCTCGACGTTGATCCACGTACCGCCAGAGCGGTCGTTGAACGCCGGACAGACGACCAGTTCGGGCGGATCGGCAGCATCAGTCGGCAACTCGGCCGGTTCGTCCGCCCCGCTCTTCAGCATCGCCACCGGATCGACACGGCCCCGGAGCCACGCCGATTCGACGCGATGGCCACCGACGCTATCTTCGAGCTTTACCTGCGGGTGTTCGTGGCCTATACAGATCGTCGCCGCCGAGAGCAACTCGGGATCCGGCCACGTATGTCCGTGAGCGACGCCGAGCGTCGCTGGCGGCTCGCCGAGTACGCCGCCGCTGGCGGGCAGAATCGTCACGCCATCGCGGTCATCGAACAGCGAACCGAGGTCGCCGTCGTGGTTGCCGGGTGCGATCGTCAGTTCGACGC
>KB659964.1_pt44 | contig 29149 bp, 35 predicted proteins | sample 558768 | NCBI scaffold set KB644980.1 | reverse complement strand
CACCAGCGAGTTGGCCGCGACCTGCGCGCCCGCGCCGATCCGGACGCCCGGCAGCACCGTCGCGCCCGCGCCGATCATCGCCCGTTCGCCGACGACGACCTCGCCAAGTCGGTACTCCTCTTGAAGAAATTCGTGACACAGCAGCGTCGCGTCGTAGCCGATGATGGCGTGGTCACCGACCGTGATCAACTCGGGCCAAAACACGTCCGGCGTCGCCTCAAGACCCCACGAGACGCCGGTGCCGACAGTCCCACCAAGCCACCGAAGCAGCCAGTTTTTCAATCGGAGGCTCGGGGAAAGTCGGATCAGCCAGACGACAAGATAGTTGCTCACCACCCGTAGCGGTGATCGGATCGCCGTCCATCCCCACAACGAGTTGTGGACACCGGGGGTTGGCTCCCGCCGCAAGCGGTCGTGACGCGTTGAGTTACCTTTGTCGCGGTCAGCTGACGGCACATCGACCCGTTTGGGTGGTGGCTACAAAAATAATGAGTATGTCATCACCGCACCCCTTACTTACTCGTCGCGAAGCGCGTCCATGTGGTCGATGCGTGACCGGACGAGATCTGCCTTGCCGATATCGTGGCGGATATGGAACCCATCGTCGGCGGCCGCCAGCGCGTCTTCGGCGGTTTTCTCGGCGGCGGTGATAGAATCGGCACGGCCGACGACCGCAAACGAGCGGGAGGTTGTCGTGTACAGCCCATCCTCGCGGTCATCGACGCTCGCGTAGAACAACAGCCCGTCGCCGACCGTTTCCTCGTCGACCGCGATCTTTGCGCCCGCGTCGGGATCAACCGGGTAGCCGTCGGGAACCGCGTACTTACAGACCGTCGCCTCGCCGGCGAAGTCGAGCTCCGGCAGGTCGTCGCCGTCGCGGGCGGCGGTCAACACGTCGATAAAGTCAGTTTCGAGGATCGGTAGCGTGTTCATCGCCTCGGGGTCGCCAAAGCGGGCGTTGAACTCGACGACTTTCGGGCCCTCGGTGGTCAGCATGAACTGGCCGTAGAGCACCCCTTTGTACGCTGGCATCGCCGCGACGGTTTGTTCCATGATGTCGACAGCGGTCTCGTAGTCGCCTTCGTTCATGAAGGGAAGCTGAAAGCCAGTATCGCTGTAGCTGCCCATCCCGCCGGTGTTCGGCCCCTCATCGCCCTCGTAGGCGCGTTTGTGATCCTGCACGGCGGGTGTCGTCCGGAGGTCGCCGTCGGCGACAAAAGCCTGGATCGTGAACTCCTCGCCGACGAATCGCTCTTCAAGCACAACCCGCTCGTACTCCGAGTCGCGGATGTACGCCTTGGCCTCCTCGTGGGTCACCTGATCGCCGATGATCTTTACACCCTTGCCGCCGGTCAGGCCGGCGGGTTTGACCGCGAGGTCGCCATCGTAGTTGTCGATAAACTCACAGGCAGCATCCATATCGTCGAAGGTCTCGAAATCAGGACAGCCCGGGATATCGTTGTCGGCCATGAACTCCCGCTGAAACGATTTGTCGGTCTCGATGCGGGCGTCCTCAGCTTGGGGGCCGAAGGTGTAGATCCCCGCCGCGTCAAGTTCGTCGGCGACACCGGCTTGCAGGCCGGCCTCCGGGCCGACGATGGCGAGGCTGGCATCGATCCGCTCGGCGTACTCGACGATCGCTTCAGCGTCGGTGCCGTCGATGATCTCGAACCCATCCGCGAGATCGACGATGCCGGGGTTGCGGTTGCCGGCGACGGCGTACAGATCACAGTCGGGAGCCAGTGCGCGGGCGATGGCGTGTTCGCGGCCGCCGCCACCGACTAACAGAACGGTTTCGCTCATATCCGAGAAAGGACAACAGACCCGGGTAAGTGTTACTTTGTGCGCCGAACCGCGGCCGCTCGTCAGGTCACGCAAATCGCCTAATAGTCGAGCGTCTACTGATCAAACGGCGTTTCCAACACGACCGTCTCCTCGCGTCCCGGCCCGACCCCAACCGCGTAGATCGGTGTCGCCATCTCATCGCTGATATAATCGAGGTAATCGCGGGCGTTGACCGGAATCGCGTTGTATCCGTCGTCGGCGACGGCAGCCCAATCGACATCGTTCCACGGCTCAAAGGATTTGAGAACGGGGTCACAGTCACCCCAGCGTTCGGTTGTCGCCGGCATGGTGTCGATCTCCTCGCCGTCGAGTTCGTAGGCGTGGCCAACGTGGACTTCGTCAAGCCCAGCGAGAACATCGATGTGGTTGACCGCGATCCCGGTAAAACCGTTGGCGCGGGCGGCGTGGCGGAGCATCGGTAGATCCAGCCAGCCGATCCGGCGGGGCCGCCCCGTGACCGTGCCGAACTCGCCACCCTTCTCGCGGATAAAGTCGGCCAGTTCCTCCTCGCGGTCGTCGCCGTCAAGTTCGGTTGGCAGCGGGCCAGTGCCAACGCGAGAGAGATATGCTTTCACGATGCCGATAACCTCGCCTTGCCCGACAACTGTCGGGGCGACGCCGGTGCCGACGGCCGCGCCGCCAGCCGTCGGATTCGAGGAGGTGACATAGGGATAGATACCGTGATCGATATCGATGGATGTGCCCTGGGCACCCTCAAACAGGAGTTCCTCGCCAGCCGCACGTTTTTCGACGAGGAACTCTCCGCAGTTGACCGTCATCGACTCGTCGGCGAGTCGCTCGCCGTACTCCCGATAGGTCTCGAACAGATGGTCGACATCGAAGGCGTCGGCGTGCTCGGAGTTTGCAACATCGAGGCCGTAGATTTCCTCGGCGAGTGTACGTTTTTGTGGGACGGCGTACTCAAGCCGGTCGCGTAACACCGTGGGATCAAGCAGGTCGCCGACGCGAATCCCACGGCGGCCCGCCTTATCCTCGTATGTTGGGCCGATCCCACGACCCGTTGTGCCGGCAGCAAGGTCGTCGTCGCTTTTTGCCTCCTCCTCGATCCCATCGAGCACGCGGTGGTACGGCAGGATAACATGGGCGCGGCGAGCGAGTCGCACGTCGGGATCGAGTCCCTTCTCGCGGAGCGTATCGAGTTCATCAAACAGTGTCTCGGGATTGATGACACAGCCGTTGCCCAACACGCCGATCTTCCCGCGGATCGCGCCGCTGGGAACAAGAGAAAGCTTGTACTCGGTCCCGTCTTGGACGACGGTGTGGCCGGCGTTGTCGCCGCCCTGATACCGGACGACAACATCGCTGTCCCCACCCCAGATATCGACGAGCGCGCCCTTGCCCTCGTCGCCCAGCTGGGAGCCGACGATAGTTACGGTCATAACGACTGTCGGTTTCCCACCGGCGGGTAAACAGATTACGGTACACCGCGTCGGCCAGACGACACTGACAGCATCAGCAACACCACAGCCGTCCTCAAGGGTCAACACAGCCCGAGAGATGCTGTGACGACCGCCCCGCTGTCGTCGGTGAAACCCGAGATGTTAATTACTCCCACAACATCGTTCTACCAACGGAGACGGCCGATGCGACAGCAACACTTAAATCACCACAAGACAAGTTAGCACATGTCATGATTGACCGACTCGAAAAAGAAGTTGACATGCTTGAACGGCACCTCCAAGTGCTCCGGATGGTCATCGAAAACGAGCCGATCGGCATTGTCAAGATGTCCAACGAAACCGGCTACCCACACCACAAGGTTCGCTACTCCCTGCGCGTTCTCGAAGAGGAAAATCTCATCGAGCCATCCAGCCAAGGGGCGATCCAGACCGACCACACCGAGGAGTTCGTCGATGATCTCGATAACAAGATCGACTCCATCGTCGACAAACTGCGGACGATGCGCATCGACGACGCTGCCGAGATCGAGAACTGATTGAGACTGGTTTTCTCTCGCTCCGTTCGAACCTGTGAACAGTATCGGCCGACTACAGCTCCGGCTTCTGAAGTTCAAAGCCGCCTTTGATCCGGTCGACAAGACAGAGATGGAACCCTTGTTTTCGGGAGATATTCACGAAGCTCTCGCCGCCGCTGCGGCTGAACAGCCCGCCGCTGGTCGCGTCGTCGGCGATCTCGTAGGCATCCTCGGTAAAGTAACTTGAGGTAACGCCGAAGCCGGCAGCGAAGCTGTCGTTGCGCTCGCGGAGCGCGTTGCCGCTTCGGATCAGCCCCTCGATCAGGTCGGCCCCAACCGGCTGTTTTGAGTCGTCAAAGTTGGCGACAAACAGCGGTTTGCCACGCTTGTCGCGGACAACACAATCAAATGTGCGCTCGATCGGCTCATCCTCGTCGTTGGTTCCGAGTTCGATTCTCCCTTGCAGTTCGATCCGATCGATCCGTGGGATCGCGTCGTAGACCGCGTTGAGGGCTGTTGTCGCCCCTGTCGCCCGAAGTTCGAACAGCAGGTCGGTCACCAACCACTCCGCAAAGGCAACCTCGATCCGATCGGCGAGAAACGCCTCAAACGGGGTCTCCTCAACGGCCACATCCTCGCTGTCGAAGGTCGTGTGGGTGTCGATCCGGAGATTCCCCTTGATATCCTCCGGTGTCGCCTCGCCCTCGTGGGCGTCAGCGAGCGTCGCCGCTCCCTTCGACTCATATCGAACAAAGAGATTGGTGCCCGCAAGCGCGTCTGCCGGGGCCATTGGTCGACCTGTCGGCATTGAGGCTGTGTCGGTCGCTTGATCGGCCCCAGCAGTGGTGTCAGTCGCCGCCAACTCGGTTTCAAGCTCCTCGATCCGCTCTTTGGCCGCGGTAAGCTCGGCTTCAAGCTCCTCAATCTGCTCCTCGGCGGCGACTCGCTTCTCGTTGGCCTCGTCACGTTCGGCCGCCAGCTGTGTGTGGCGTTGTTCGGCCTTCTCCATCACCTGTTCGGCTTTTTCTAGTCGCTCTTGTAGCTGTTGCCGCGATAGTCGGCCCTCCGAGCGGGTGATCGTCTGTTGGCCGCCACCCCCGCGCTGTTGGCTGTCATCGGGTTCGTCGTCCTCACTTGGATCAAGCGACGGGATCGTCGTTGTGTTTCGCCACTCGGCTTCCTTCTGGAAGGGTTCGGCGTTTGTCGTTGTGGTGGCTGTTGACCCGCTGTTGGTGTCGGTTGGAGGCTCGTTGCGGCCCGCCGCCTCATTATCGACTGCGTTGCTGTCACCGTAGCTGGACTCGTCGGTGATTGTTGCCGCCTCGGATGGATCGCCCTTGTCGGTGGTCGAAGCCGTAGAGGTCGTTCCGTCGGTGCCAGGAGTGTCGTCCGCCGGTGTGGGCTCAGCGTTGTCGTCGGTTGTCGTGGACTCAGTGTTGTCTGCGGTCGCTGTGAGGTCGGGATCGTCTGTGGTCGCCGTGGGATCAGTGTTGTCGGTCGTGGGGTCGCTGTCGCCGGTTCCGGCCTGTGGGATGTCGATCGAGTGCTGTCCTCGGGTTGTCGATTCGCTATCTGTTGGGGAGCTGTCAGCTCTAACTGTCGACTCGCCACCGTCGTCGGTTCGATCGGCTGTCGACTCGGAGGTTGTCGACGGCGACTCTCGCTCTGGGAGATCGATCACGTCGATATCGGCGGCGTACACGTTGTAGATGCCGACTTCGTCGTTTGCGCGCTCAAGGGCTTCATCGCCGGTCAGCAGCTTGCGGCTGTTGCCGACAAAGGCAACACTCATCGATCGACCACCGTAGTAGACAATGTAGTAATCTCCCGAAAGCACGTTCTCGGAAAGCTTGATGTAACCGGTGAAGTTGCCATCCGAAAGCGTGGTGTCGGCGTCGGCGATCGCCGTTTCGTTTGTGTAATACTCCGCCTGCTTTTCATTCTCCTGGGACTGCATCGTATACAGCAACGGAAGGGCGGGTGCCGGAGCCTCGTAGGCGGTTAGGGCGGCCCCGTCAAATGCCGCAAGCGAGCCATCGGGGATTCCAATCAGCCGGCCGTTCAACATGAACCCCCAGGTGTTGCCGGCGGTCACCCCCCCAGAGAACTCCGTGTCGGCGAGGTCGTGGAGGCCATCGTACCCCTGCTCGGTTGGAACGGTCTTCCACTCCGTTACCGAACCAACTATCTCACTATCCATTTGGTGTACCGACGCCCGAGGCATATAAAATTCTTTCCAGAGTGTCCGACGTTGGATTCAGTCTCGATCAGGTGAAAAAATGTTGCAAACGGTCGGATCATTGGCAAACGGTCGGCTTGTCGGGGGTAGTTTAGCGGCGGTGTGTATCTAAGCCGGTCGTGATGGAGCCAGCTTCCCTACATCGGCTCCTTTTGGGCGCGGTCGATCGAATTAAACGCGGCCTCAAAGTCGTCAAGCTCATTGATCAGCTCGGTTTGTTCGGCGCGCAACTCATCGATACGGTCGGTCAGCTGTTGGTATTCGGCCGAGTCGGCCAACTCCTCGTCGATTTTTCCGCCTCAAGAACGCCAACCTTCGACGTGGCCCGGAGAGTGCCTGGACGATGTCGCCGTACTGCTGGGCGGTTAGCTGGTGTTCAATTGCCTCAATGAGTGTTTCTTTTCCGATCGGCTTACAGAGGTAGTCGTCGAACTCCATGTCGACGATATCAACGTCGGGATCGATCGCGGTCACCATCACGATCCGGGGGTCGTAGTCGTTTTCCCGGACGCGCTGGAGTACCTCATCACCGGTGAGCCCTGGCATTCGTCGATCCAACAGGATGACATCGACAGCATCATCCAAGGCGTCAAGTGCTGGCTGCCCGCCGTACGCGGTTCGAACGGTATACTGTTCGTTGAGTCGGAACGCGTACAGGTCGGCGACATCGCGTTCGTCATCAACAATGAGTACCGTTGGGTTATCAGTGGAAATGTTAGACATGGATGTGTGCCCTGCCCATTAGTAATATTATAATCCATAAACTTTATATTTCCGCTATTATAGCCGAGTTGCTGTCATGCAGCTAACACCGCATAGATGAGTAAAAACCCAAAGTAGAGGCCGACAAGCCCACCGAGAGCGATGATTCGGAATCGGGTGAGCGATTCCGCCTCGTTTGAGTAAGCCTCACGGAACGCCTGTTGGTCGGTCTCATCCAGCTGGCCGTAGTGAGCTAATCCAAGATGAAGCCGGTACTGATCGCCCGCCGGCAGCGCGAAGCCGCAGTACGGGCAAACCTGTGACTCCGCGTCGTCGGGAACGCGTGTCGGTAGCTGTGTCGCGGTGGCTGTTGCTACCGTAGGCTCGGTCTCGTCCCCACCGTGCTCTCCCGCCGGATCGTCCGCTGGGGGCGACTCTGTCGCCGTCATACGCCACCCCCACCGAGAAACGGTGGCGCAACGGTTGGCGTCGTCACGATCCAGAGGCTGACGATCGTGTAGGCGATCATCACCAGCGTGATGCCATACTGGCTTTTGATCGCCGCCAGCCGCCCCGGCAGCAGCTCGTAGGCGGCAGCATGGGCGATCCAGACGGCGATAAAGTGACCGACCAACACGAAGGCGAGTTCAAGCCCGGAAATCCATCCCGGCAGCATCGTCACCACCGGCGGCTGTTGGGGCGGCGACAGCGGGCTCACACTGACAACGGCGAGTGACGGAAGCAGGCCGATGATGAAGCCGAGATTGTGGGCGATATGGTAGCCGGCAGCGATCGCCACCAATGAGGGCGCAAACCGTTCGGCCAACGCCGCCCGGGTAATGTATGTATGGCCGAACCGGCGGGCGAGACCGATCGCCCACCGGAAGGCAACGACAAAGAGCCCAAACCCGGCGAGATACACGCCCAGATAGCCGGCCAGCGGCGGAACACCGACATCGACGATCGCCGTGATGAGCTCCGCCCACAGCCCCGTGCCGACAAAGCCATCGAACGTTGTCACGTAGAGCATGGCAACGACAAAGACCGTCTCGGCGCGCCCATCGACAGCGTCGGGGTCGGTGAGCCCGCTTCCCGGGAGGCGAACCGAGAGTCCATCAGCCGTCCGTGTAATCGGTGCGAACCGACCAAACAGCCCAAAGATCCGCGCGATCGGATCAACGCGGTCAAACCAGGTGTCGACACCGTAGATAACACTTCCAACACCGCTGACAGCGGTGTAAGCCAACAGCGTCGTCGCCAACAGCCGCGGGTCGTCCGCCAGCGGGCTGACCACCTCGATCCAGATGAGCGCGAGCAGGCCAGCGACACTTGGCCACGCGCTGAGTCGCTCAGGGTAGGGTCGATCAAGCGAAGGAAGGGCGGCCCCGATCGTTCGAAACGGATTCAGTGTCGGCCACGTATTGCCGAGAAGATACGTTGAGGCGACGTAGCCGCCCCACCAGCCGACCCAGACAGCGAGGATCGCCAGATTGCGATACCCCGTCTCCGGCCCGAGATAGCCGACGACGACGGTGGTTGCCAACACACCGAGCCCAACAAGTCGGCCAACAACAGCGATCACCCGCTGGGGCGCGGGAAGGGTATATCCCCAGTCATGGATTGATCGGATAAACGCCCGGTCGGTGACAAACGAGGCCAGCAGAAACGATGCCCCGACCGTGCCGCCACCGGTCGTCAAAAACAGCCACGTTGGCACCTCAACGGAGTTTGTTGACCCGCGGAGCGCGGCCGCATGCGCAAGAACTGGCTCCGATAACAACGCGACCAGCAGCGTCGTCACGACGACCAACAGCAGTCGACGAAGTCGTCGTCGCCAGCGACGCTTCGGCTCCGGGGTCGAATGCTCGGTACCGCGTCCTGTCATTGTCTTGGCTACAGTGAGCGGCCACGAGTAGCTTGCGGAACGGGGCCGTCACCGCGTGGGCCGCGCGGTTGAGAGGATTTTTAATCACACGTTTGCAACGAGATAGTATGAGCACCGAAACCGAAGACGGACATGACGACCACCACCTGCCGGCGGTCGAAGACTGGCCGCAGGGGTTCGGCGAGGCGAGCTGGTGGCCGTTTGTGACCGCACTCGGCGCGGCCGGCGTCTATGCCGGCGTGGCACTCTGGATTATCGGGGATGCGATCAGCCCACTCGCCGGCCCGGCGGCGATCGCCGGCAGCGTTGGGCTCTTTCTGCTCGGGATCTACGGCTGGCTGTACCACGCCTTCATCACAAAGTTCTGGACGCGAGAGACAAGCGAACATGGCCATGCCTCCCTGCGGTGGGGGATGATCGCCTTTCTTGGCTCCGAGTTAGCGACGTTTGGCGCGCTGTTTAGCTACTACTTCTACTTTCGGGCCGGCGCGGCGTGGACGCTCCCGGAGACAACGCCGGATCTGGTCAGCTCGCTGATCTTAGCCAACACAGCGATCCTGATCGCCTCCTCGTTTACGCTTCACTGGGCCCACGTCGCACTCCGTGACGGCGACCGCACAAACTTCCTCCGCGGCATGGGGTTGACAATCCTGTTTGCGGTCGTCTTCCTTGGCGGCCAAGCACTCGAATACTTCGAGTTCATCGGCGAGTACGGCTTTACCTGGACACAGGGCGTCTACTCCTCGGCGTTTTTCGGGCTGACCGGCCTTCACGGTATTCACGTCGGGCTTGGGGCGGCTATCGTCGGGATCGTCTTTGTTCGCGGCCTGTACGGCCAATACTCCGCCGAGCGACATCTCTCGGTTTCGACGGCGTCGATGTACTGGCACTTTGTTGATGCCGTCTGGGTTTTCCTTGTGGTCGTGCTCTACGTCGGCGCGGGGCAGGCCTGACAACGCGGCTGCGACCGCTTGTTTTCAGACAGTTACCGTGACTCTCCGGAAAGATTCTACCGGCGAGCCCTACGGCAGCCGAATCAGGTGGTCGATATTGTGAGCAAGATACACTAACTCCGCACTGTCGATCTGGGTGTGTCGTCGCCGCGCCCACGCCCGGATCGCGTCGTCGCTGACGCCGCTGATCGCCGCGGCTGGCGTCTCCGTCAACAACGCGTTCTCGATGATATCGACCACATGGCGGAGAAAGGTCGCTTCGTCGGCCGGATAGCCGTTGTCGTCTGGCATAACAACCCAATCTGAGCCGCCCGCGGCAAGCTGGTCGACATCGGCGGCCGACAGCGCGGCGAACAGTCGGCGGCCGGTCTGGCTGCCGCCCGGTCTGTCGGGAGCGTCCATCGCGGCGTGAAAGCCATCCAGCAGCGTTGTGGTAAGCTCAGGATCATCAGTCGGGCGGAGGTCGGTCACGCCGTCGAAGGTGACCGGAAAGTAGCCAACCCCACCGCCGGAAAGCAGCGGAAAGAGCTCCTCGGCGACCCGCTCAAACGGAACGATATCCAGAACCGCCATCCCGATCAGCAGATCAAACTGAGGATCGTCCACAGTCGGCTCGTGATGGTCAGCCGCGAACTCAAAGGCGTCAGCAGCGTGAAGTTCGACCGATAGCGTCGAGCCATCGGTGTCCAACTCAAAGGCTCGGCTCCCGGTTTGTGTGAACTCACCGTCGGTCAGCCGGTCGGCCGCCGCGGCGATGTTCGTCTCGTCGATATCAACGCCGACGTACTCAACCTGCTCGGGGAGGGCACCCCACGCCCGAAGCCGCTCTAACATTGTGCCGATCCCGAACCCAACCTCACAGATCCGCACCGGCTCGTCGCCCCGGGCAGCCGCGCGGTTGTCGAGTTCGGCAACGAGTCGGTCGAACGTCGGTCGGTGGAGCGCGCGGTCATCAACCGATCGCTTGGCGTCGAGATAGGTGACGAAATCGTCGAACGAATGTGTCACGGGCTGAGATTAGTCGGCGTCGGCGGTGGTTTGGTCATCGCCGGCGTCGGCGGCTATCGGTTCGTCGTCAGCGTCCGAAGGCGTGTCGGCGTCGTACGTCAGCGGTGTTGGCGTCAGCATCGCCGGCCTCGTCTGCGAGCGGTGGCAGCGGCTCCTTTGCCATCTTGGTTCCCCACATGCCTGGGTATTTTTCAACGGTTACATCGCCCATGACCTTTGTCTGGCAGGCCAATCGGAGGTCATAGTTCGGATGGTGTGGTGGCACCAGCAGCCGCCCTTTCTCGCGGATACCTTTATCAGTAACCTCGCCGTCGATCTTGACCGCACAGGTGCCACAGTTGCCAAAGCCACGACAGTTGAGCACCGTCGCTTTCCCGTTGTGTGGCGTGAGATCCGCATCCAGCAACACGTCACGGAGCGTCGCACCCTCTCGGCACTCGATCTCCTCACCGCGGAAATGAACAGTCGGCATGGATAGTCAAATGAGGCGGCTCCTCAAAGACCTACCGACAGGGCCACGTGGCGACAGTGAACTTCGGGGCTGCGTGATCCCACGAGAATAAATATCGCGGTGACAACATGGAGGTATGTCTCACACACGGCGTGCGTATCTGACGACTCTCAGCGCGGCGGCAACAGTCGGAGTGGCCGGCTGTACCGGCGGGAGCGGTGACGGGCCAGGTGCAACGAGTCACGACTGTGATATCGCCGACCGTGATCCGGTCGCTACGCTCCCACAGCCGGTCGCAGGGCCGAGCGATGCGGCCGTCACGGTTGACGTGTTTGAGGATTTTGCCTGTCCCCACTGTGCGGATTTTACCACCGGCGGACTCAGCCGACTCAAAGACGAGTATCTCGACGGCGGCAACGTCCGATTTCGACACTTCGATCTGCCGATTCCTGTCTCCGAGTGGTCCGGTCGCGTCGCCAACGCGGCCCGGAGTGTCCAAGACACGCAGGGCGATGCGGCGTTTTTCGAGTTCAGTCTCGCAGCCTACGAAAACATCGACAACTACTCGTGGCAGCTAATCGGTGATCTCGCCGCGGATGTCGGTGCCGATCCCTGCCGCACGCTCAGCGATGCCAGCAGCGAAACCTACGAACCGGTGTTAAACGACAACCGTGAAACCGGAAGTAGCCGCGGTGTCGAGTCAACTCCAGCCATCTTCGTCAACGACACCCTGATCGAACCGCCCGAAGCCGGCGGCTGGTACGATCCCGTTAGCAGTGAGATTGAGGCCACGCTGTAAAATTACGCCGCGTCCGTCCCCTGCGGCGTCGGCAACGCCCGCAGTGACCGCGGCGGAATAAGGAAGTTCCCGCGGTTTTCAACGAAGATGTAGCGGAAGATCCCGTTTTTTACCCGCGGCTGAATCGGTGGCTCATCGTCGACGATCTCGGTGCCGTTCATCGCCGCTTGTACCGCCTCAAACTCGCTGATCGTCTGTTGATAGGACGGAAAATGTAAGCTGGCGTTGTCGTTGTCGGTCGACTCGACGTGACGACGTAGCGTGCGAACGTTGCCTTCGTTGTCGCGGTTGCCGCGGGCAGCCTTCTCGGCGTGGCCGACCAGCCCAAACTCCGCGGCCGTCTCATCGATCGCCTCGTAGATTGCTTCGGTGATCCCGTTGTCGTCGCCCAGATTATCACCAACACCCTCGACAGCCCCGCTTTCGGCCAATTGTGGGCTAAACAGCTTGGCAACCATCTCCTCGTGGTTGTTTTCGGTGTACCACTTGTCGAGTTGCTGGCGGATTCGAGCGACGTGTTTGGTGGTGCCGCCGGCAAAGGGCCCCTCGGGGATCGTTACCGACGCCTCGCTGGCCTGATTCTGCTCGAATCCAACTTTGAATCCCATGAACAGGGGTGCGTCCTCGGGAACCGGGCCGTCTTCCGGAATCCCACCAACGCCCTGATTTGACGCGGGCAGCCCTGGCCCGATAAAACCGGTTCGGCGGTCATCGATCGTGAACACGTCGCTCAGCCGCCCCGAAACCTCGATACCGTTGAGTGTCGCCGGCGCGTCGTCGCTGTCGGCAAACAGCGTCTCCTCGATCGCCAGCAGGGCGTCGCTGCGATCTGATGCCAACTGCAGGAGCGCGTCTTGGTCGTCCAACGTGGGTGTATCAACCGGGGTGAGCCCTCGGGGAGGTGGGAGGTCAACAGAGTCGGGCAGCGGCGACGCGAAGCGATCGAAGTACGCCGGCGAGTAGCCGAGATCGAAGACCACGCCATCGTTGCTTCGCTCATAGGCGCGTTCGATCGTTTGGAGGGCGGCCTCCAGTCGCCTGCGGTCGGCGGCGGTCGGCGTCCACGCGCCGTCAGCCTCATTGTCGGCCTCGCCATCGTAGGTGAGATACAGAAACAGATGATGTTCAGGCAACGCCACGTTGCCGCCCTCGTCGCGGTCGAGGCCCTCGTTCCAGGCGAACTGGCGATCCGGAAGGGTCTCCGGGTCATCAACCCCCTGTGGGATCGGCTCGTCGTCGACGGCCTCCAGACAGGCCGACAGCGCGGCCGTCCCGCCGGTCGCCAGTGCCGCCTTCAGCACCTCTCGGCGGGACGCCGAGGTGTCGGGTAGTTCCATATCTCGTATAGCCGACTGCGACAAATAGTGGTTCTGGTGGCCGTTTGCGTGTGTTTCGTCGTCCATACCAGAAGCTGTTTGTGCGGGAATCAGTTACGCCAGCTATGGATCGACGACGATTTTTAGCCGGAAGCGCGGCCGGATTGACGGTCGGTGCAGCCGGCTGTGTTGACGCGTTTACGTCGCTTGATGGCGTCAGTTCCGGCCGAGAGCCACCACTGGTCGCCGATCGCCCTGATGCGATCTACTATCCAACCCACACCGAGGAGATGACCATGGGCGGGATGGCGATGACCGACAACGGGATGGCTGTCTCGCTGTCGTACACCTTCCCGCATCGGTTCTGGCGTGTGTTCAACCGTGATGGAGGGTACGAGGCCGAGCAGTTCGATGTTGAGGCCGACGATGCCATCCACATCATGGCCAACATCTGGGATTCCGAAACCGGTGTCGTCCTGCCGGTCTCAAGTGTCGACATCGCGGCCCGCGGCGGCAACAGCGTCGACGAACGCGAGACGGTTTATCCGATGGTCTCCCAGCAGATGGGCTTTCATTACGGCGACAACTACCATCTTGACGGCGACGATACCTACACCGTCGATATCACCGTCGGCGCGACAACCGCCCGGCGGATCGGTGCCTTCGAGGGCCGGTTCGACGAGCCACAGACCGTGACAATCGATCTCGACTACAGCGAGGCCGCCCGCAACGAGCTTGATTACGAGCTCTACGAGGAGCGACAGGGCGAGCCCGGCGCGATTTCGCCGATGTCGATGGAGATGAACGGAATGTCAATGCCAACTGGTCGGGTTCGTGAACTCGGCGGCAACAGCCTCGGCACCGGCCTCGCCGACGATGTCCGGTATGCTGCTGCCGTTCTCACCGCCGACCGCTTCGGCGAGACGCCGTATCTCGCTGTCACGGCAGCAACGCGGTACAGCGAGCTGGTGATCCCGAGTATGGGGCTGGCCGGAACGCTCACCGGTTCTGACGGTGAGCCGGTTGTGGAAGGCATGTCGCTTGAGCCGTCGCTTGATCCCGAGTTCGGGTTCCATTATGGGGCCGCGGTTGCGGGGGCAACAGGCGAGGAAACGGCGACGATCGAGGTGACAACGCCGCCGCAGGTTGCCCGCCACGAGGGGTATGAGACCGCCTTCTTTGAGACGCCAACCGTTGAGCTGACATAACCGCTGTCGGCGGCTGAGCGGACAACAGCTTCATTCCGTTCACAACCCACAGCCAATACAATGCGGCAGCTCCCCGTGCGGCCACGGGTTCGGCTCGCGGTCGTCGTCTGGGCGGTGCTTGTCTCACAGGTACTGTTGTATCCCGGTCTCGATGGGCTGATCACTGCCCTCGGCGCGCCCGGTGGCGTTCGCGCTGGGATGTGGTTTCTCGTCGCCGAGTACGCAGCCTTTGTGCTCTGTGCTGTTGTCTGGGGGGCTGCAAGCGACAGCCTCGGTCGGCGCACGCCTCTTGTTGTCGTCGGTGCGATCGGCGGCGCGGCCTGCTACCTGCTATTGGCCCAACTGCCGGCTCTCAGTGTCGGCTTCGGCGGCGTCTTACTGTTGCGGGCATTGGGTGGTGCGTTCACCATCGGCGCGTTCTCGCTTGGGATCACGATGCTAATGGATCTCGATGGCGGCAACGGCCGGAACATGGGAGCGGCCGGTATCGCAATCGGGCTTGGTGCCGCGCTCGGCTCGGTGATCGGCGGGCAGCTCGCCGGGGTCGATCCGTTTGCGCCTGTCTACACCGGCGCGGCCGTGCTTGCCCTCGCTGGGGGCGTGGCGACGACGGTCGGTAAGGCAGAGAAAGACACCACTGCCGGTGACAGTAGCACCAACCACGCCGACAGGGTCGACAGCGATGGCGACGACGCGACCCCGGATTTCAGCGTCGCACTCGCCACGCTTCGTTCGCGGCCCGCACTGGCCGTTCCCTACGCGTTCGGCTTTATCGACCGCCTGACCGCGGGCTTTTTTTCATTGGTTGGGGTGTTCTACTTCGGCGACGTGTTCGAACTTGATCCCGGCGGTGTCGGTGTCGCCCTCGCCTTGTTTTTCCTTCCGTTCGCGCTGCTGCAGTACCCTCTCGGCCGGCTCTCGGATCGGATCGGTCGGTTCGTGCCCGTGGTTGTCGGCTCGCTCGGCTACGGGGCTGCGATCATCGCCGTCGGCCTCGCTTCGACCGTTGGGGTGGCGATGGGGCTGATGGTCGTGGTCGGTGTCGCCGGCGCGTTTGTCGCCCCCGCAACGATGGCACTCGTATCGGACTGCTGTGGCCCGGCCGAGCGCGGTGTGGCGATGGGCGGATTCAACGTCTTCGGTAGTCTGGGCTTTCTTGGGGGCTTTCTGCTCGGCGGGAGCGTCGCCGAGGTGGCCGGCTATCTGACTGCGTTTCTCGTCGTCGGTGGGTTGGAGATCGGGATCGCACTGTTTGCGTTTCCTGCGGTACGGCAGCTAACGCGAGGCTCATCAACGTCAATAACGACTGAACTGTGAACAACGAGGGTTAGTGGACGGGCTGTTCGCGGAGTCGGTCGGCGAACTGCTCGCGTACCTTCTCCAGTTTCGGCGGGATATGCATCGAGCAGTAGGCCTGTGAGGGATTTTTTTCGTAGTAGTCTTGATGATGTTCCTCGGCGCGATAGAACGTATCAAGCGGTTCAACCTCAGTGACGACCTCGTTGTCGTAGGCGTCGCTGGCGTCGAGTTCGGCGATAAACGCCTCGGCGGCCTCTTGTTGGGTATCGTCGTGGGTGAAAATCGCCGACCGATACTGTGTGCCGACATCCGGCCCCTGACGGTTCAGCTGGGTTGGGTCGTGGACGGTAAAAAAGACCTCAAGCAGGTCGCCGTAGCTGACGATGTCAGGGTCGTACGCGACTTGGACGACCTCCGCGTGGCCGGTCGTACCCGAACAGACCGCCTTGTAGCTTGGATCAGCCACGTCGCCACCGGCATACCCCGAAACAGCCGACTCAACGCCGGCCAACTCCTTGAGCGGGGCTTCGATACACCAGAAACAGCCGCCACCGAATGTTGCATGTGTTGCCATACTCACTGTTAGGGCGCGAACGGCAAGAAGTTACGGCCAACCAGCGGGGTGGTTAGCAGAGAGCCACCCATTTTCTCAGATTCGGATAGCAAGATACGGTCGGCCATGATCAGATAACGACCGATACAGCCGAGATCACCCTGCCCGTTCGAGAACGTCGCCTCGGCGGTCAACTCGATAGCCCAACGGCTGAGCGCGCTGGCGATACCGCCATGCATTTCGAGATTTCTCCGCGTGTTGATTTGGGCAACGGCCCGTGAGGCGGCAATATCGCGCTATATGATGGTGATCAGAGTGTGCGGGTGTACATGTTCTGTGGTGATTGGTATCAGTATAATCGTCGACTCCCGGTTACCCCTGTGTCAGCGCGAAGTCAAGTGCCTCCAGCAGGTACTCTCGGTAATGAGTAACCCACCACCCACCCCGGGTATCCACCACGTCACCTGTATCGCCTCAGACCCGCAGCAAAACCTCGATTTCTGGGTCGAGACGCTGGGGCTCCGACTCGTCAAGCGGTCGGTCAATCAGGACGACCCGACGACCTACCACTTCTTTTTTGCTGACGCTGAGGGCACACCAGGAACGAGTATGACCTTCTTCCCATGGAAAGACCTCCAACAGGGACAGGTCGGCACCGGACAGGTCTCCCGCACCGCGTTCCGCGTTCCCAAGGGTAGTCTCGATTTCTGGGAGGATCGTTTCGAGGAGTTCGGCGTTGACTACGAGAATCGCGTCGAACGGTTCGGCGAAACGGTTCTGCCCTTCTACGATCCCGACGGCCTCCCGGTCGAACTCGTCGCCGTCGATATTCCCGACGACGATCCAACGGTTCCGTGGACAGAGTTCGTGCCGGAGGACGCCGCAATCCGCGGCTTTCACTCGGTAACACTGTGGTTGGCCGACCCCCAGCGAACTGAGGACGTGTTGCGAACGATGGGGCTAGACGAAACTGTGAGCGAGGAGCTACCAGCCGACTCACGGGGCGAGGAGCGCACCCGATTCGCGGCGACAGGGACGGTCGGCCAGTACGTCGATGTGGTGTCAACGACTGCGACCGCACGACAGGGCCACGGCACCGTCCACCACGTCGCCTTCCAGACACCGAGCGATGCGGATCAGTCGGCGATGCGGAACGCTGTCCAAGAGGCCGGTGTCCGTCCAACGGATCAGATTGATCGCCACTGGTTCCGATCGGTGTACTTCCGCGAGCCGAACGGGGTGCTGTTCGAACTCGCCACTAGCGGGCCGGGGTACACCAGTGACGAGCCGCTCGACGAGCTCGGAGAGAGGCTGGTGTTGCCCGGCGAATTCGACAATCAGCGCGGCCAGATCACGGCCGGACTGGCCGACATAACGGTGCCGCGCGCCAACCCGGTCGATGCCGACGCCGACTGAGATCACCGGTTACTGTCGGTCGGCACTGCAAATGGACTCTCGCCCTCCTGCCAGTTCCACCCCGGCAGTCGTGTCTGAAAGCCAGCTGCCAGAGCGGCATCGAGATCGTCGACACCGGCGGCCTCACTCTCGTCGCCGTGGGTGTGGATATCCGCGAAGTGGAACGTCGCTTCGGCGAGCATCGCCAGCGGCTGGCCGCCAGCGATCGTCGCCGCGAGTTGGCGACCCAACACCTCGTCGACGACAAAGCCCGGATAATCACCGTCGACATCGAGATCGCGGAGCAGGCCAACATAGCCCGCAATGTTGACCGCACGGTCGCCGTCGGCGAACACACGGTCGACTTCCTCGCGGTAAGCGGCCTCGCTTACGGCATCGACGTGGGTGTCGAATGCCGTTCCGAGGCGGTCGCGGGTATCGTTGATTAGCGGAACGATGAGATCGCCACGACGACGAACCCGGTCGCGTTCGTCGATGACACGTTTCGGCGTGAGATGCATACGCGGCCGAAGGCGACCGATCGGCTTGGGGCTGTGGGTGGTGTCGCCGGGGGTGTTTGCGAAGGGGTTTTATAATGTGGGTTGTATATTCGTGAATAAGCGGGTTTTCGCTGCCTGTTCCCGCATGCGCAGCTGTCACACCGTATTCAGTATGTTCCATCTTAACCGGTATCATCTCACGGCGTCTCAACGACAGCCTGATGTCCGCCGGCAGGTGGGCGGCGAGGCGGCGATCAGCGCAGGTTTTGTTGACGTATGAGCTCAGTAGATAAGCAACTTGACGACCTGAAAGCCGAGATCGATGCAGAAGTTCCACCCGATATCACCGTCTCGGATGTGAAATACGAGGGGCCGGAGCTGGTGATCTATACTCCACACCCAAAGCAGTTTGCGGAGGATGGCGACCTCGTCCGGTCGCTGGCCAGCAAGCTTCGCAAGCGAATCACCGTCCGCCCCGACCCGAAAGCCCTCTCAGCCCCAGCGGATGCCGACTCAAAGATCCGGTCGGTCATCCCCGACGACGCCGGCGTGACCGATCTTGATTTCCACGACGACACCGGCGAGGTCATTATCGAGGCAGAGAAACCTGGGATGGTGATCGGGCGTCACGGCTCGACACTCCGGGAGATCACCCAAGAGGTTGGCTGGACGCCGGAGGTCATGCGAACACCGCCGATCGAGTCCTCGACGGTTTCAAACGTCCGGGGCTTCCTCAAACACGAACGCGAGGAGCGACGCGACGTGCTCGAACGCGTCGGTCGACAGATCCACCGCGAGGAGATCGGCCGTGAACAGTGGGTGCGCATCTCGACGCTCGGCTGCTGTCGGGAGGTCGGCCGTGCGGCGTTCCTGCTTCAGACCGCCGAAACGCGTGTTCTCATCGATTGTGGCGACAAACCCGGTGCGGAAGGTGAGGTGCCATATCTTCAGGTGCCGGAGGCCCTTGGCTCGGGGCCGAGCTCGATCGATGCCGTCGTGCTTACTCACGCCCATCTTGACCACTCCGCACTCATTCCGCTGTTGTTTAAATACGGCTACGACGGCCCGATCTACTGTACAGAGCCGACCCGTGACCTGATGGGGCTGCTCCAGCTTGACTACCTCGACGTAGCGAACAAGGAGGGTCGGACACCCCCTTACGAGTCCGAGCGCGTTCGCGAGGCGATCAAACACACCATCCCACTCGAATATGGCGACGTGACGACATCGCCCCCGATATCAAGGTCACTTCCACAACGCGGGCCACATCCTCGGCTCGGCGGTCACGCATTTCCACATCGGCGACGGCCTCTACAACGTCGCCTTCTCCGGGGATATTCACTACACCGACACGCGGCTGTTCAACGGCGCGGTCAACGACTTCCCGCGGGTCGAAACCCTTGTCTTGGAGTCGACGTACGGCGGCCGCAACGACTACCAGACCGACCAGGCCGACTCCGAGGAGAAGCTGATCGAGGTTATCAACGAGACCTACGACGACGGCGGGAACGTACTGATCCCGGCATTTGCCGTCGGTCGCTCTCAGGAGATCATGCTTGTCTTGGAGGAGGCGATGCGAACCGGAAAGATCCCCGAGATGCCGATCCATCTTGATGGGATGATCTGGGAGGCAACAGCGATCCACACCACCTACCCCGAGTATCTCCGGGATGATCTTCAGGATCGCATCTTCCACGAGGACAAAAACCCGTTTCTCGCCGAGGAGTTCAACCACATCGACGCCGGTGAGGAAGAACGCCAGGAGGTCGCTGACGGCGAGCAGGCGATCATCCTCTCGACATCAGGGATGATCACCGGCGGCCCGATCATGTCGTGGCTCCGTCATCTCGGCAGCGATGCCAACTCACGGCTTGTGTTTGTTGGCTATCAGGCTCAGGGAACCCTCGGCAACCGCATCCAGAACGGTTGGGACGAGATCCCGGTTAACGGCGATTACAACGGTGGTCGCGGCGATACCCTCACACTGAACATGGGTGTCGAAACTGTCGATGGCTTCTCCGGACACGCCGACCGCAAGGGGTTGATGGATTTCGTCAGGACGATGAATCCACGACCCGAGAAGATCCTCTGTGTTCACGGTGACGAACGATCCGTTCAGGATCTTTCATCGGCACTCTACCACGATCTCGACATCCGAACCTTCGCACCAAAAAACCTCGAAACGTTCCGGTTCCGCTAACCGGTCACGGCAGCTCTTTCCACTGCTTGCCGCAGTTCGGGCAGGTTCGAACCGCATAGACCTCATCGGGATCGTTCTCTCGTTTGAGTGTCTCCTCACACTCACTGCAGGCGACTCGCTCGTAGTTGTCCTTGTAGAGTTCGTCGTTGCGGAGGCCTTTGCGTGTTGATTTCATAGCTATCTGTTTCGGTCGGTGGGATAAAAACACCCCGTGTGACAGGCGTTCGACGCATTTGCAACCAGCTACTGCTGTCGCTATCAGCAAGGAACGATCTCGGTGAAAACAGGTGGCCGCCCGGATGCAAAAGGCGGGTGGAGTGTGGTGGTCGTCAGTACGTTGGGCACCGTGGTTGCACATCCATCACCCGGGTAGGGGAGCGGCACTCGGCGACCGCTGTCAGTGAGTGATCAACCACGAGTTCGCCAGCCATGTGATCGTGATACCCCCACATGCTGGCGTCCCGCCTCAGCTATCGCCTGCTGTCACCTCCAGTGTTAACATTACCTAAATGAATGTGCCGGGATGTATATATACTGTACGGTGTGGGGAAATTATCGGATATATGCTTGCTAAAATTCAATTTCAATACATACTGTTCGATACTATCGAGTTCTCGATTGCGATGATGTGTGAGTGTATACTTTACTTTTCAGCAACACGGCTGACTATTACGGTTCAGTGGTAGATACATCCGACAGGACAAGGCGAGGAGCGCGGCGGATGATCCGATCGAGGACGCCCCGACCCCGAGATGGATCCTGCCGCGTGGCGGCCGACGAGCGTGGCGACGGGCTGTGTGTATGCCGACAGTGACGAGAAAAGCGTCAGTACGTCGGCATTAGTTGGTATGTTTTTGTAGGTTATAAACCCACCGCGTCGTCCCGAATCTTAATTACCGAGGCAACGACGGCAGCACAGTCACCGACCGGTGGGTGTCGACGACTCACCGACGGTCCTCAACTGCCGGAAAGGACGACCGAACCTCCGCAACGGTCGCCGGCTCGACGGTCGCTGTCAGCGTTGTCGGCTCCGCGCCGGCGGCGACGCGGGCGGTTCCCCACGGATCGTAGATCGCCGAACGGCCACACAGCTGCGCGTCGGCCGACGGGAACGACCCCGTCCCGTTGACTGCGATCAGATACGAGAGATTTTCAATCGCGCGGGCGCGGCTGAGCGTTTCCCAGTGTTCGACCCGTGGATATGGCCACGCGCTCGGCACGACAAGGCAGTCAACACCGCGATCAAGCAGCCGGCGGTACAGCGATGGAAAGCGGAGATCATAACAGGTGGTTGTTCCGATTGTCAACCCCGCAAAGTTGACGACAGACAGCGAGTCGCCAGCCACCAACAGGTCGGATTCGGCCGAGGCATACCCAAACAGGTGCTGTTTTCGGTAAACGCCGCGTTGCTGGCCATCTCGATCGAAAAAGAGCGATGTGTTGGCGTACCCTTCAGATGCCGGCACATCGTAGCCGGCGGCCGCGCTTGCAGCGAGATCCTCAACGATGCTTCCGGCAACAAGCGCGATGTTGTTGTCGGCGGCCAGATCGGCGAGCCGCCCGACAAGCGGGTCGTCAAGTCCGGCCGCTTGGGTTGGGTACTCGTCGAACGAAAAGAAGCCGACGAGAAACTGCTCGGGGAGAACGGCAAGATCGACATCCTTGGCGGCGGCCGCGGCGACTGCCTCCCGGGCTCGGTCAAGATTTGTCTTGACGCCCCCGGGGAGGATATCAGACTGTATCGCGGCGACCTCCATCGTCAGCTGATCTCTGCCCGGAGGGCGGCCTCAAGATTGTCGAGTTCGATATCGAGATTACGCTTAAAGAAGCTCTCAACGCCGGGGAGTTGGCCATCAACGACGAACTCATTGTGGAGCTGACAGCCGCTATCATCCTCGGTGATCGTGTGCTCGCCGGTCACTCGTAAGGCCCGTGAACGACCCGAAAACTTCACGCGGGTTGGGGACTCGCGGATCAACTCCTCGGTTTCAACGGAGACCGTCGAGTTGAGCAGCGGGATCGGCAGCTGTACCTGCCATGTCGCACGGTTTTCCTCATGAATTTCGTAGCTGTCGACAACGCTGATCGCGCCGGCGCGCTTTGCCGGATCGGCGATAAACGCCCAGATCTGTTCGCCGGGAACATCAAACTCGAAGATCCGTGAGACACGGACAGTCATTACAGAGAGGTAGTTCGGGGCAGTAAAAAAGGGCGCGGAACCGGTCGTTGAACCCTACTCGGGGGTGACACGCCAGGTCGTTGAGCGAGCGCGACTCCATTTTTCGATGTCGACATCGTCGGACTTCTCGGCGAGCTGCGGCAGGCGGACACCAACCTGCTTCGAGGAGAGGCCGATCGCCTCGGCGATGGTTTTCGCCCGGAAATACCGCTCACCGCGTGCGACGCTGTCGCGAAGATAGGCGACAATGCGTTGTTCCTCCTCGGTGTAGTTTGTCATCTACGATAGCTACGAGTCAGAACGGCTTAATGATTACGTCGGCGAACGGGTGGGATCACGTCTGTGAGGGGAGTGCGGCGGGTTCAAGCGTCGTATATCTGGAGTGCAACGACCGAAAGTCCAGCGGCGATGACCGCCGCCGCAAAGCCCCATGCCTTCATCAGCTGCGTGCCGCCGGCAAACATAAGCCCGGCTCCGAGTACCGCAACCGTGCCGGCGGCGATCGCAACGCCAACGCCCTTGTCGGTTGTCGTGCTGTGAGTAGCCATACAGTTGTTATCCAAACCGCGGTGCTTAGTTCATTCGACCCGAGAGCGGTGGTTCAACAGCGATCGGACAGACACATTCCTCAGGTAATCTCGACGTGGTCGGACTCCTCGTTGAGCGCAAGGTTGGCGGCGATCTCGGCGTTGCGCATCGCGTACTCGGCGGTGTGCTGGAGGCTGACAAGCACCTCACGGATCTGCAGCAGATCCTTGTTCGGTAGCTCTTCAAGATCGCTAAGAATCTCCTGTTCGCGGTCGGAGATCTCACCGAAGAGGTGCCGACACCGGATCGTCAGATCGTAGTCGCGTTCGACGACCGAGCGGACGGCCATCGCGGTCAGCTCATCGATATCGTCGGTGAACTCCCGGATACGGCGGATCGTCGAGCTCTCGACATCCGGCATCTCCTCGGCGGAGGCGACGATCTCGGCGATATCCTCGGCGTTGTCGGCGGTGAGTTCAAGATTTTTCGCCACCGATCGGTAGCCGATCAGTGGGAAACTGGAGTCCAGCCCGACCGCCCGACAGAGATTCGGGTTTTGATAGGCGGTGAAGATCAGCCGCAGCAACAGCACAAAGATCTTGTTGGCCTGTCGCTCGCGGTTGAGGGCGCGTTCGGCGAGATCGCTGTTGCCGTGGGCCAACGCCTTGATCGCCTCAGCCCGCATCGTGCTGCCGGTGTTTTCGAGCCGTTCTAAAAGGTTATCGAGGGTGAAATCCTCCGGATCGGCCGAACACCGGATGGCGATGCGTCCTGGGGTCTCCTCGATGACCCCCAGCCCCATGGCTGTGTTTCGGCTGTGTACACCGCGTTGATGTGTTCGGAGTCGAGGGCGTCGGACTCCATCTGGACGTGGATCACCCGCCGGCCGAGCACGTACTGAGCGATTATCGCTCGCTCGACAGAGCCCGCATCGAGATTATCCGCATGGATCACGGCCTCGCTTTCGCCGTCGCTGGCCGACTCCGGTAGCACCGTCAGCGTTCCCTTTCCACCCATCCGGATCGAAACCTCATCACCTTTTTCGACGTAATTTTCCTTTGTCCACTCCGCCGGCAGCGTCATCGCCAACGTCGACGGCCCTAGCCGCTGTACCTTCCGTGTTTCCATACCATTGCTGAGGGATAGGACATCTTAATTGTATGCATACACCGGGTATCGAACAACAAATGTTGAACTGATATCGTGACTATCACATATATTAATATGTGGTTGTCTCACATTATGTGCATACCACATGCGGTATCTGGGTTCACGCACTCTTTCACACACAGCATCAGATTCACACAACACACAACGCATATTTTACGGGGAAAACGTTACACGACACGCAGCATCCGGGTTTTGACTCGACCGACCCGCACCTGCCGCCAACCGCGAAGCTCGGCGTCGAGTTCGGGGTCATCAGTGTCGACACGGAGCGTGCGAAGGTCGTCAAGCTTCGACTGCGAAGCAACGAGTTCGACGCTTGCCTGCCGGATGACTGCCGGCGAGAGCTGGGGGGTTGCCACGCCCAAAAATGAACCCCTGGCCGCCGATCGGAGAAACCACGATCGTATTCTTCTCGCCCAGCGCGTCAAGGATCTCGGCTTCGCTTGCGTCGACCGCACGCACCGTTCCATCTCGCCAAACGTCGACACCCAGCGGCGACCCCTCGAAACCAAGAGCCGATTTGATCGTCCCAAGCGTCGATCCTGGCCCAAGGATGTAGGTTGTCTCGGGGTCGATATCGCTGGCAACCCCCTCTGCGAGTGCTTCGACCGTCCCGCCGCCGCGCTGTTTGGCCGACTGGAGGCCATCGGCAACCGGTACCGACGCGACCGCCCGAAGCTCGGGGCTGACCTCGCCGTCCCGGTAGTCGGATTCGTTGATATCCATGACCTCCCGCTGTTCGGTTCTGTCAAAGGCGGCGACAACATCGGCGGCGGCCTCCGGCGAAACCGCAAACACCGACGAGTAGACCTTGACGCCGGCGGGCACGCCGAGCAGCGGAATCTCGGTATCAGCCACGACATCGGCGACATCCGCGGCGGTGCCATCGCCACCGACGAACGCGATAAGATCGACGCCGGCCTCAACAAACGCGTCGACCGCGGCTGTGGTGTCAGCGGCGGTGGTTGTGACCCCGCTCTCGTCAGTTGTCTGCCCGGCGGTGTTCTCGGTGACGGTCATGCCGGCGTCCGATGGCCGATAGACGATCTGTGGCTCGAAGCCGGCCGCTCGCGCCTCGCCGGCTCCCATCGGCTCACCGGCCGTCAGAAGATCGATCCCGTCGTCGCGCTCGGCCAACCGCGTGAGCATCCGGCGGGCTCGCTTGGGGGCGCGGGGCTCCGCGCCGCGCTGTCTGGCCTCTACTACCTTGTCGTCGGTTCCCTTGAGGCCGACCCGGCCGCCCATGCCGGCGATCGGATTGAGAAGGACGCCGAGTCGCATACCGACTGGTGGAGTGGCACACCGAAAACCCTCGTGGTTGCGTCGTTCTCTTTTCGGCTCTCACGGTTCCCGCTGGTCACCGTTCAATCGAAGCAAGGACTCCCCGCGGTCGCCCTCAGGCCGGATCGGAACCCACTCTTATCATCGGAGTCGACAGACAGTATGATGCTCAGGGGGCTCCGCGGCGGCGGTCGGGGGTGGACGCTACTGGCGATCGCCTCCGGCTGGGTGTTCGTCCTTGGCGGCCGATTTCTCGTGCCCGCGGTGCTCCCACAGGTGAAGACAGCGTTTGCTGTCGGCGATATCGGTGTCGGCGTGGCGGTGACGATTATCTGGGCGAGCTACGGGCTGATGCAGGCACCCGCCGGCCTGTTGGTCGACCAGATCGGCGAACGGCGACTGCTGGCGGGCAGCGTCGCCCTCAGTACAATAAGCGTCGTCGTCATCGGGGCCGCGCCGGCGTTTCTCGCGTTTCTTGTCGGCTGCGCTGTGTTCGGACTGGCGACCGGCCTCTACGGCCCAGCCCGTGGGACGGCTCTTTCGCGAGCCTTTCCAGATCACGACGGCGCGGCAATCGGCGCGACGCTGGCGGCAGGGTCGGTCGGCTCGGCGGTTCTCCCGCTGGCAGCGGGCGCGCTGGTCGGAACGGTGAGCTGGCGGCTACTTGTCGGTGGGCTGGCCGTTCCGTTTGCCGCGGCTGGCGTGTTGATCTGGGCGACGGTGCCGTCGTTCAGCAGCGGCGACAGCGCGTCGGCCGACGCAGCGTCAACTGAGGACGGGTCGCGTGCTGACGGGGTTCCCGTCGGCGACGTGATCGCTGCGATCACCACCCGTCAGGTCGCGATCGCGGTGGCCGCGCTCACGCTAATGACGTTCGTGTTTCAGGGCGTGTCAGCGTTTTATGTCTCCTATCTCACCTCTGTTGGCGAGTTCGCCCAGTCGACGGCGGCGGCGATGTTTGCGTTAGTCTTCGTCGGCGGCGCGATCGCACAGGTCGCCGCCGGGAAGCTGGCCGACACCTTCGGCGACCGACCGGTGTTGGTCGTCGTTGCCGCCGCGACCGTGCCGGTACTCGCTGTGATCCCGCTGCTGGACAGCCTCCTCGCGGTTGCGGTCGCCTCGCTACTGCTTGGGATTCGGCTCGGCGTCCCCGCCGTGTCGAACGCCTATATCATCGCTGTCCTCCCCGAATCCGTGACAGGGACAGCATGGGGGGTGATCCGGACGACCAGCTTCCTGCTGGCGGCGACAGGCTCAACGGTTGTCGGCGTGTTCGCCGATCAGGGCCTGTTCGACGAAGCGTTTGTCGTTCTTGCTGGGGTAACGGCGGTCGGAACGCTACTGTACACCCAGCTACCGGCTCGATAGTACGGCGACTACCGGCCCGATAACGATCGACGGTCACGGTTGATATCGTCGATCTCAAACACTTAACAGGGTCGGCGCGCTACCCCGAGATAATGATCTCACTGACCGCGCCGCTCCCGATCGTTGAGACGGCCGCCGTTGTGTTGGTTGCGAGTCTCCTCTTGACACTCGGCTGGCTGGCTCATCTATTCCGGTAGTCGCCAAGCCGTGGGCGGTGATCGCGGAGCCACAGGTGCCAGATCGCTACTCAGACTCATCGTCGTCAACGTCGGCGACGGTCACCTGCCCGGCGAACCAGTCGACCGCGTTGGCAACAGTATCCGGGTCGTTGCCGCGGAATTTAACACGAACGTACTCACCCGGATAGCTACCGATATCGACAGCGAACCGGTCATCGACGGCCGCAAGCCGATCAAGTAGCGCGCTTTCGGGTTCGTCGACAACAACGACATCAGTGTATATCGGCTCACCGCTGAACTCCGCGGCGACATGGTCGAACATCGCTTTCATCTCAGCGGGAACCCCCGGCAGCACGTAGATCGATTCGATGACCGCGCCGGGCGCGACACCGACCTCGTTGGGGAGCATCCGCGCGCCGGCCGGGAGATCGGTGGTGCCGGCATCAAGATCGTCCGCGCTGTACCCGCCGTCGTTGGTGAGCCAAGCTTCTGCCTCCGGGTGGTGTTCGAGCTCCCGGCCGACAGCCGCGGCGACAGCCGCCATCGTGCGGTCGTCGTGGGTCGGCCCCAGTCCTCCGGTGACGACGACCGCGTCGGAGGCGGCCCGATACTCGTTGACGACGGCGGCGATCACCTCGATGTCGTCGGGAACGGTCGTTACACGGGTAACTGTACAGCCGCGGTCGGTAAGCTGGGCGGCAAGCCACGTGCTGTTTGTGTCGACGGTTTCGCCGGCCAGCAGCTCGTCGCCGACGGTAACAACCGAGACGTTCATTATCGATCCTCCTCGTCGAGGCCCATCTCGGTGCGTGTGGAATGAAGCCGGTCGATCTGCCGACGGTAGTAGTAGAGCCCGCCGATGGCGATCGCCGAAAGCACGCCGATGATTGCACCGAAGATCGTCAGATCGTTGTTCTGGTAGTACTGCACCAGAACCGAACTCGACTCCACGTCCTCCCAGGTCACGTGAACACGGTTGTCGACCCGCTCAGTTGTCCCCCCAGACGGAACGGTGTTGCTAAACAGGAAGAAATCCATTCGGCTGCCCTCGGGTAAGACAACCTCGTAGGTACCCTCAACGTAGACCGGCAGCGTCAGTCGGCGCGGTGTCGCCCCTGCGGTAAATGCCAGTTGACCGTCGGCTGGGGCGGTCACGTACACCTCATCCGGCGTTTGGTCGATCTCGCCGCGAGCCCGGAGTTCGGTGCCCGAGATCACGGTGCCGTTTTCATACCGGAACCGAACCGCCGAGATGTCGAGTGGCCCCTCTTGGCCGATACTGGTCGGCTGATAGAGCCGGAGCCGTTGGTCGGCCGAGACGTTGTAAACGCCGCGGAACTGCGAGCCGGTATCCAGCGTCAGTGTGACGTTGCGATCGGTTTCCCAGTCGTAGGCGGCCTCGGGCTCGGCGTCAAGCACATCATCGCTGATCTCGCCGCCACCGGTGACGTAATCGAGACAGCCGCCGCTGACGATCAGTACCGCGAGCAGCCCAGCCGCAAGCCAAAGGCGTCGATTCATGGATTAGTTGTCGCCGATCACAGCCTTGAGTTCTGCCGGCAGGTAGTCGCCGATCGCGGCCACCAGCCCCGGCGGGTCGGTTCCTTCGCCACATTTGATGCTCTGTTCGAGCAGGCCGAGTCGCTCGATGGTAATAATATCCTGTGCGTGACCGGCTCGGTTAACCGTCGCCCGCACCCCACCACGGGTCGCGCTGTTGACGCTGACCCGGCCGTCGCCGCGCCGCCACTCGTACAGCCGATCGCGTTCAGGGTCGGCAAGTCGGGCGGGCTCCTCGTAGACAAACTCCATCGGGAGATGTTGAACGAGGCCGAACCGCTCGCGGATCTGTGTCGGCGTTCCCTGGCCGAGCCCGAGTTCGCTCGCCGGAATCCGGATCTCGCGGCCGGCATCGAGGGTAATCCCATCGTCATCCCACGATTCGAGCGTCCCGGTGTAGCTCTCGCCGGTCTCAAAGTGGTCGGTGATCGCCCCCCACTTGGCTTCGAGTGCGTTGCGGGCGGCGGTTGCGTCCTCGCCGGTGACGGTGACGGTGACAAAGTCATCGCTGCGGACGCCGATCTCGAAGTCGACACGAAGATCGCCGACCGTGTTGTCGATCAACGACCTCAGACTTTTCAGCGCGCGCTCGCGG
>KB659907.1_pt7 | contig 29831 bp, 38 predicted proteins | sample 558768 | NCBI scaffold set KB644980.1 | reverse complement strand
CGATGAAGGTATAGAGGATATATCAGTCACATAATTGTGGTTGTATATACTGGGATTGGATGGGTTTCCGGAAGAAATGAAACCGGCATAGTTTGCTACTTGTGTTTCTGAATACTGAGTGACGTCCGTAGTTATGAGAACTTCTTTCGGGTCAGGGCTGAGACTTGAAGGTGTAACCTCGGGATCTCCTCTTGCGGTACCATTTACATCCGAGCCTGAACCAATCTTGTTCGCAAAATTTGTGTAAGTACATCTTGAGATGTTTGAGTCATATCCATACCTGGATAGAAGAGGATCTGAGACGTTGCTTACCTTGAATTTTGTTGAAGTGTTTTGAGTTTGCCTGAAATTGTCAAACCTCAGGTCTATAGTTGAGGTTACTCCGATTGTAAAGTTATCCGTCGCTACATCTGTGATGTTAATGTCTATGTCTTCGATTCTATCTGAGAGAATCTTAGTCTCATTTGAGAAGTTTTTGAGATCATTGGGTTGATTAATACCTTTGTGCTTCCCAGTCTCCGAGAGGTTTGCCGATGCATTACCGAAGCTATCTATATTCGTTGATATAGCTGCCTCTGCAAGATTTTTGACGGTTCTGCGCATCTGCGTGTCAACTGTTTCCTCAGCAACTGTTTCTAAGCCTTGAAGCTCATTTGAATTAGGTTGTCTATCTTGTAAAACGATTGAGGAGTTAGTTGCTACTGTAAGCAACATCAATGATGCTAAGACTGCAAAGGACGTGTACGCTATTCCCTTAATCTCTAATCACCATCGTTATCTTTCTAGGTCCTAACATACTTTCATTTACTTTAAATATAGGTGTGATGCTTGTTTCAGATATCAGGTTGTCCTGAGGGCGGATGTTTATCTTGCCACAGATTTGCGTATTCTCTGTGGAGTTTGAAGTGAAGATACCATACCTTTCATTCAGGTTGAAGTACTGAGAGCAGATATCCTCTGCACGTGAACGGCTTCCATTATACAGGTTGATCATAAGGGATTCTGTTACCGTGTTAGAGGTGTTATATGTGCTGTTCCAGTCCTGTACTGGCTGCATGTTAGCGGTATGAACTCTATCCAGTCTGTAGTCACGCAGCTGTTGACGGTTTTCCACAGGTTGTGAAAGCACCATGAGAAACGATGCCAGCATTATAGAAGCCGCAAGCAGTGAGTCTAGTGAAAAGAAAAATCCTTTCAAGACGACCACCTGTAAAAAGACAATTCAACGCGCTTTCCGGTTCTCTGGTCAAGTGTAATTGTTCTGTAAGTTCTTACTGATCTGTTAGCAGGAATTTTCTCGGTGGAATTTATGAGGAGGCGGTCTCCTGAGCTTCTGAGCGGCGTTTCATTTAGATATTCTGCCTGCAGTCTATAGCCCTGAGATCTCAGGAGCTGTCTGAGCCTAGATCTAGTTAGGTCATCTAATTTCTGGAACTTATCTCTGTCCAATTTTCCACTTTGATATATGCCCGGATCTGTAATATTGGTTTTGTTCCAGTTTGGCGGACTTCCTTCTGACCTCAGTATCTCAAAAGTGTACTGGCCTTTGAACTCTTTCAAGTTTTCACGGCTCGTTACTTCGTCCGTGGATACATTCCATATAACACCAAAAGTCACCAGGAAAAACGAGAAAACTGCTATACTAGCGACCATATCGGTCATAAACACCTGTCCCTTATTCAACTTTCACACCCGAGCCGTAGCTTATTTGATATCTTTTCGATGTGTTGAAATTAAACTGATTTGAGCCAGAGTACCTGCTGCCGAATGTAAAGTTTTGAACTGGAGAAGACACCAATGTCTCTGAGGAGTTTACCTTAACCTCGAATTTCGCTTCGATTTTTGGCGAGAACCTGAGATCAACAGTAGAGTTTCTATGCGTTCTAATGTATGACAGCTTGTAGTTCACCTTCTGAGAGATTTTTTCCGCGTTCTTGAAGTCTTTATTGTCCTGATAGGCAGCCGATTTACGCTCCAGATCAGAGATAAGAATCGACGACCCGAGCAAGGTGAGTATAAGCAATAACATGAACTCTATGCTAACCTGCCCTTTCATGAGATCACTGACATATTTACGCCTGTAGGATTTTTCCTGAGGATTACCTGATGATTGCCTTCATCAGCTAGTTCCGCGCCATTGTGAAGAGTAAGATTGAAGTCAAAGAGTATTGACTGGTTGGATGACGTGCCTCTCGATCTCAGCTCAACAATAAGAGCTGATCTGTTGGCAAACTGAGGATTGTAAATGTTTTCAGCAGTTCTGGGAGACGAAAACTCCACTGTTCTGCGTGCCGGAAATGACTGGGTCTGAAGAGCCTTGGCAGCCCTCTCAATCTTATCAAGAGAGTTATCAAGCTGTAGTGTTCCTGATGCATCACTCAACTGTATTATTGAGGACTGCGAGGCGAGTATGAATGGTGCAGCTAGCACAAGTGCCATACCTATTACTAGGGTAAGCTCTATAGAAGACTGTCCTTTTTGGCTCACATTACTGAATGTTCTTTACTTAATTAAATCATTAAGCAATAAAATGTAGGCTGGAACACAAAAGAGGTTGCATCCATTCAGATATCGATAACTGCCTGTAAATTCCATCCTTCACCCCTGATATAGTCGACCTTCATCTCACTATAGGTAGGTCCTTTCATATCAAGCTTGTACACATCAGGTAGTATCTTATTTGTCTTGATATCTGCCCTAAGACGCCAGGATCCGTCTTCAGCGTGGTTTAGGTTCATTTCATCGGCATGTGAAGCCACAACGTTCTCTGTGTCCTGCAGAAATATCAGTTCATCCAGCATATCAAACAGCAATGATTCAAGACTCTTTGAGTCAATCTCAATCATATGAACCTGTTTACCAGCTTCTCCTCCTACTATATCAGCGAAAGCTCTAACCGCTTCGGAGAAGGCTTCTTCCTTGGTTTCTCCCGATGCACTGAACTTAGCGTCTGCCGGATGCTGCATTATCTCGTATGACATGATTAATGTGAACTAACCCTCTCCGGAAACTTCTTGTTTAGGACGTCGTCAATGGATTCATGTTGATCCTGAATTGACATCTCCGTATTGTCAATCAGGAGATCGTAAATCTCTAAATCCTGAGTGTCTATACCGTAGTAATCACTGTACCTCCTCGAGTTTTCCTTATCTCTTTCACGAGTTTGCTCAAGAGCTTCCTCAAAATCTTGATCCTCTCTTACCGCAATCCTCTTTGCCCTCTCCTCCATATCTGCCGTCACATGAATCCTGAGATCTGAGTAGCTGCCAAGAACCCATGAAGCAATCCTAGAATCAATCACACAGTTGTTCTCCAAGCCTCTCTCAAGAGTTCTCCTGTCTACCTCAAGATCGACCTGCTTATCGGCACGATGTGCAAGCTCCACATGAGATATACCTCTTTCCTCGGCGATACTGTAGAAAACATCCGAGGCGGAGAAATGGACTAAACCTATCTCAGAGGCAATATACTCCGCCAAAGTATCCTTACCCGCTCCAGAAAGACCATCAACAGTAACAACAACGCTTGACTCCTTGATTCTATCTTCCTTCTGGAACTCTTCTATGTAACTTCCCATACTACCTAAATACCACAAGACATTTTATGAGTTAATACTCAGTACGTCAAGGTCAATTTCCTCAAGTCTCCTCAACGCAGGGACGAAATTAGTTCTCAGCTCCTGTTCGGAGTTCCTCAATTCCTCAAGTCTGTAGAAACCAGCATCTTCGGCATCAGAACCTGGCTCTAAGTCTCCTTTAACATTGGAATAATGCACTGAGTAGATGTTTGCCAGTAGCCTCTGATTTGTGAATCTTTCAATATTCATGTCATGGACGTAATCAAGGTTTTGGGTATCAATTTCTAGGTTTGTCTCTTCCTCAAGCTCTCTGGCGGCAGCATCTCTGGCAGACTCCTCAACTTCTAGGAATCCTGCTGGAAGACTCCACTTACCTTTACCTGGCTCAATGCCTCTCTTAATCAACAAAACCTCGTCAGTCTCCCTGTATACGATAACTGCTGCTACAGGCACAGGATTCCTCCATATAAACCTTTCACACCCCTCGCAGTAAAGCCTCTCAACTCCTTCATGCATTCTTCGACCAAGCTCATCACCGCAGTAAGGACAGTTACTTGGAATCATCTCCGGAGCCATATACAAAATGCCGGACTACAGACTGATATAGATGTCCATCAAAACAACTTGAGATAATGACTTGTTCATGAAGAAAATCTGTATCGCGGTGCCCGGGATTTGAACCCGGGTCTTCACCGTGACAGGGTGAAATGATCGGCCAGCCTACACCAGCACCGCATATAATATGTTCAATAGTAACTGTGAATTTTTTTAATTGGAAAGGTACTATCAGATTATCTGGAGAGCTGGCTAGCTGAACATGTTTAAACCTGAACCTAAATGACTAAAGTTATGACCGATCAAAGCTTCGTGATTATTGGTGACGGAGATGCCGGAGCCACGGCCGCAAAGCAACTGGCATCAAAGACAGAGGATTCAGACATCAAGGTTCTAACAGATGAATCCGAACCACTCTACAACCGTATAATGCTGAAAAACTACATGAAGGGCACTCTTCCCAAAAAGTTCACTCGAGTACATGACGAGAACTGGTACAAGGACAGAGACATCGACCTACACCTAGAAACAAAGGTGACAGATGTTGATCTTGATGAGAAGGCTGTGAAAACGGAGAATGAGGAAGAGTTTCATTACGACAAGCTTCTAGTTGCTTCAGGAGGATCTCCAAGGAAGACTTCCGTTTGACAACGGCTATGAAAACGTAAACTACATGTGGACGATGAAAAACGCTGAACACATTAGTAATTCAGTTGAAGACTCTGAAAAGGCTGTAGTTGTTGGTGGAGGCTTGTTAGGTATAGATCTTGCGGTAGCATACGCCGAAAACGACTGTGAGACCTATTACCTTATCAGAGAGTCAAACTGGTGGAGCAGAGGACTCGACCAGAAAGGAGCGGAAATAATCCACAGGAAGCTCGAGCAGAAAGGAGTAAACATAATGACTCAGACAGAGTGTACGGACTTTGAAACAGAAGGAGATAATGTATCAGCAGCAGTTCTAGGTTCAGGCGATAAAATAGAGTGTGATGCTGTGGCTGTAGCCATCGGCCAGACACCTAACTCTGAGTTCGTGGATGTAGAGAAAAACGACCATAACATGATCAAGACTGACAAGTTTCTTCAGACATCAGATAAAGACGTTTATGCTGCAGGGAACATGGTCGAGTATTACTCACCTGTATTTGAGCGCCGGACTGTCAACGGCTCCTGGGACCACAGCGGAGAAATGGGAAAGTATGCCGCAAAAAACATGTTAAATAAAGGCAAAGCCTTTAATTACGTAAATACCTACGGTGTCGGCCACTTCGACGTACAGTTCCTATCCATAGGAGACTTCACAGGAGAGCCAATTCAGAGAAAGTACGGTGAAGACGAGTACAGAAGGCTTTTCTTTGACGGCGACCGATTAGTGGGCGCTGTGATGATCGGTTACACCAAAGGACAGGAGAAAATTAAGGACCTGATTCAAGAGAAGAAACAGTTCGAGAACAGGGAAAAGCTCCTGAAAAAGAGCTTCTGGGAATAAATAGCTTTCAACCCTTGTGCTCTATATCAACTTCATCCAGAACGTCCAAGGCGCCTACTGAGACAAAAGAGAGATCCTGCCAGTCTTTTGTCATACGGGGACACGCGCAGTTGACGTAGACATCAATATCAAAACCTTTGTAGTCTGCCTCAAAGATACGGTCCTCAACGAAAACATAAACATCTTTTCCATGTTTTTCCAGCTTCTCCTTTGCGATCTTAACCGCCTGCATGTAGTTCTGACCTTTCTTGCTGGAGGTTACAATACCCCACTTCTTCTTGTCTTTGTGTTTGATGACGCGTGCATGTTCTGCCTGCTTCTCATCATCAAGGCTGTTAGGAGGCTCAACCCAGATATATTCCTCGTAAGGATCAACTACATACACCTTTTTACCGGTCTCTGAAACCTGTGATGGGTGGAAATGCCCTGAGCCAAGGAAGACAAAAGCATCTACCTTTTCCGCGATATTATGTGCGGCACCTGCATCACATCCCAGCACCTGACCAGGCTCCGTAGTTCTCAGACCTGTAGTTCCCTCAACAACCTCAAACCCTTTATCCTCTAAGAATTCACGGGCTCTATCAGCACGGTCCATATACTGGGTTACACCAACCAATCCAACTGTATCAGCCTCTATATCCTCATAATGCTCCTTCAAGACTCCCATAAGGTCACGATCCTCTCTGTATGGAAGGTAGAAGACGTTCAGGTCATCCATATCCTGCCTCTCCGGATGAAGAAATCGTGTATGACCTACGTGAATCAATGCATCAGCCCCCATTCTCTCAGCTTTTTCATCCGCTATCCCACATGCTCCAAACGTCGAGGCACCTATAATCACAGTATCAAAGCCATGCTCCTCCAGCTGGTCAGCATAGTCAATTATCTGGGGCTTTATACCATCAGGTCCTTGAAGCCCTACCGTATCATAATCCCTCTCCTTAATCTCTTGCAGAACCTCTTCAAACTCTTCATAATTGAACTTCTGCCTGTTTTCAGTCTTCTTTTCTCTTGAGTTTTTAGCTTCCATAACATTTAGTCATACTGCAAATCTTTTTAGATAGATCAAAGATCCCTCAACTTATCCAAGATAAACTTTCTCTCGGCTTCAGCCACTGCCGTTGATACACTCTCTATCTGGGTCTCCGGACACCTAATTTCATCAAAACCTGATTCAATCACCGAATAAAGAATACGTTTCCCAGGATTTTTCGCCAAGATTACCTTCTGACTGGCGGTAATATATCGGACAGCCTCTTCTAGGGCTTCTGACGATAAGTTACGAGCATCTAAAATCGCTTTGTCTCCATCGAATTCAAATACTTGCTTGAAGGAATCTATATATCTGTCATCGCTGCTGTCTAGAGATAAATCTTCCCTAGAATCAGAGTTGATAGGAACAACATTGGTTCCTGTCACGTCTGTGTCGAGGTTGACGTCTTTTAGGCTCTCTGATGGGCTTGGCTCTGACTCTAGCTTCTCCTGACTTGGTAGAACTGTCTGGCTTTGGCCTTCTGATTCTCTGTCTTTCTTAATCTTTACTCCTTCATCACCGATGTTTACTCTTTCACCCTCTGACAGGGTTTCCGTAAATCTAAATATTGCAGGCTTACCTTCTTTCCTAGCCTTGAACGCATCCCTCGATGTATAACCGCCAGACCTTGATATCAGCGCCTCATCATACTCTGAAGGTGGAACTGTTTCATCAGACATCTTGACACCTCCACCCACCCTGCCCTGCATCATCCCTTTGGAAACCCTTATACCTCGCTTAGACATATTTATGGCCTCTTGAAAGCTCTTAGATTCATACGCGTCAACAACATGAAAACTTCCTCTCTTGTAGACAAACTTGAGGCTGTATCCTTCCGAACGTGCGGTCTTGACCAAGCTCTGTACCTCCTGTTTGCTGAAGGGCAGTTCTGTATTTTCTTCTGTGCTTCTCTGGTCTCGGCCTGTCACAGAGCTATGTGTAATCACTGTCTGCTGGTCGGACTCAAGTGCTTGCTCAATATTCGAGTTTCTCAGATGTATTACGTGAGGCCTGGTAATTCCTTCCTCAAGGGACTTTCCAAGGCCCTCCACGAACTCTATTATTGTATCCTTTTCTTTCATCTCAAGCGTTCCAGAAAACCCTGGTTCAACCATCTTTTGAACTATTACAGAAGGATTACCTGAGCTATGGCTGTAATAGGAAGCAACGACCTCTCGAATAGCATCAAACAGATCTGAAGACGTAACGTTCAGCCGGTAATCATTTTCTTCTTTTTCACCATCTGAAACTCTTACCGAAACAGGTTGACCGTTTCTCTGACCTTCAACAAGATTCTTCGCTCTGTCAGGAGCGTTACGTACCTCAGAGCCTATACCAACTTCATCATAAGCCTTCCTAACCTTGTCTCTCGTCTCAGGGCTGAAAGACGCATCTAAGGCCTGTTCAGGTTCAGAAGAGCTAAACATCTCCCCGATCTCATCAGAAGTTATTACAAAGAAACTGGGAACATCTAACCCATCTATGTTGGTCAGACGGCTCGCCTTACCTTCAACTTTATTGCTTAACTCTTCTTTCCAAGAAACCATACAACGAAGATTGTCGTGCCAGGGTTAAATCATTACACCCTGAGCATGCACACCCATAGAGCAGGTTTTATCTATGAGTCTGCAAGTTTGACTCTGCATGTAACCGGCATCTTGTGGTTTGTCCGTTCAAGAGCCTTTCTCGCCTCCTGAACGTTCTCAGAATCAATCGAGACCTTGAAAACTACGTCTCCCTCGTCAACGATAGCTGCACGACCAATAGGCCTTCCAAAAGGCTTACGCATTCCTTCATAGTAGCGGTCTGCCTGTGCAATTCCTGCCAGAGGGTGATATCTCAAAATATGATGTGGATAAGGTCTGATCTTCAGCTTGTAATCCTCTTCCATATTAAACTCCTTGGAGAGGAAGGAGTTGGCTGCGACTCTACCTGATTCCAGTGCCTCCGACCTTATTGAACAGTCTTCCTCAGAAATCAGAACAACATCTTGTTCAAACTCCTTGTTTCTTGCACCCATCTCGTACTGGGTTACACGTGGTGCAGGAGCTCCCGCAACATAATTGTCTCTCTTGTTCTGCGCCTTTCTAGTGTACGGCTGACTTGGCTGTTCTCTGTAAATACTTGCAGGTCTATCTCCCATGTTTTGAAAACCTCTTATCAGAAAATTCTGACTGAAAATTTAAAAGGGGTTTCCTACTCATCGTACTTAGCGACAATAGACTGCATCAGGATCTCCTCTCGCTCATATCCATCGTCTCTGAGATCATCCACCATCTGATAGGCCTCATCTAGTTCCCCTCTTTCGGCAGCATGTTTGATCTTCTTGAATCTATCGAACATCTCATCGTAATCTACTTTTTCAAGATTCACCCAGTCCGAATCAACATCCTGATCAGATTCCAGAAAATCAGCAAGATCATCATAACTGCCGTCCATATTGCCCTTATGAAACTCTCTGTAGAGAGGATCCTCCTTCAGTGAGATTAAGTGAGAACGCATAATTTCTGATTTGCTAGAGCCGGTTTCCTCAGAGTATTCTTCCAGATACTCAACTAGTTCGTCATCAGCTCTAAAGCTAATCTTATCCATTGTTATGTATAAATAACAAATAGTAAGTTTTTTATCCGAACTGAAGTTTTAAACCTGCGAGCGCAAATATAGGGTGTGAGAACCGTAAAAATATTCCAGATCGGTCTAGGCAGCTTTGGAAGACATGGCTTTGAGAAGTTTATAGACATGGAAAAAAATCTTCCTGAAGCAGACGTAGAGCTTGTAGGTGTCGCAGACACCGATCCAGAAAAGCTGAGGTCAGCAGAAAAGTTTGCAAAAGTCCATGACACAGAAATAGAAACATTTCACACCGCTGGAGCAATGTACAGCAGAGCCGAACAAGTCAAGTCCACGGAAAACCAGGTTCTTGTATATGATGCAGGTCCAACAGAGTCACACTCAAACCATATTGACGAATCAATACACAGAGGATTCTACCATCTATCAGAGAAACCTTCATCAATGCGCAGAGAAGAACACATCAGAGAAAAGAGACTGGCAGAAGATAGAGATGTAAAGTGGATGGTAGACTTTATTGAGCGAGAAAACCCTGTAGTCAAGAAAACCCTGGAAATACTTGAGGAGGAAGAAGTAGAAAAAATAGAAGTATTCAGGGAATCTTCCATGGGTATACAGAAGCTTTTCCATCCCGTAAAAAGGGCAGGAGTAAAAGGCGGCGACATACTTGACAAGATGACTCACGAAGTCTATGTTCTTGACTTCCTCGAAGCAGCAGGTATCGAAAATCCTGAGATGAACCTGCAGTCAGTAGACGCCAAATACTTTATGCCAAAAGATTTCGACTCAGAAAAAATGATGACAATAACCGGAGGATACACAAAATCAATAGATAAAACAGCATCAACAGCAATGACACATACAGAATTCAAGTCTTCAGACGTAGAACTGAACCTAAACTCTTCATGGATTGGAGCAAGCCAGAAAGCAGAGGAAATAGCGGAAGAAGTAAACCAGAAGATGGATAAGAAAATAATTGAACGAGAATACATCCAAGAGGAGGACAAAGTCTATCAAGACGAGGAGGCAAGATTCTTTCTAGTAGATGGTTCAAGAAGACTTCTGGGCGACATGCTGCACAGTAAACTCTACGACCTTGACAAAAAGGAGGAAATAAATACACCAGACTTACTACATGATCAGCTCTACAGAGTTCTCGAAAACAGCGTTCTAGAGGCCGCAGATATCGTAGAAAACCCTGTAGGCGAGAAAGAGACAGACACATTCATGAACGCAATCTTCAACATACGAGACAAAGCTGTACAGACCAAAGACTTCTGGCAGGAACTAGAGAAAGCGCACAGAAAACTCGATGCCGAAATACTAGAAGACGGAAAGACACTTGAAGATACCGAGACTAAAAGTATAGCAGGATGAAAGCCATAATCCCCTGCGCACTGAAAGAGGATAACCTGTTCCCATTCTCAGAAAGCCAGCCTACAGCATTAATGCCTGTAATGGGAAAACCTGTAGTAGAACATCTTATACAGTCACTGAAATCCATAGGCGTAGAAGAAATACACATCGTAGCCAACCACAAAGAAGAAATGATCAGAGAAAGGTATGGCTCAGAGCCCGATGTTGAAGTAGTACATCAGAACAATCTAGAGGGAACAGGATCAGCAGTTCAAGCAGTGGACCGGATAGAGGAAAAATTCTTCGTAGTTTTCGGCGACGTAGTGGTATCGGAGAGAGACCTCAAAAACCTGAAAAACAAGTTTGAAAACAAGGACTCCAAGGCGTCTATGCTGGCTACGGGAGAAGAAAAGCCGGAGAAATTCGGTGTATTAAGCATAACAAATGACGAGGTCGACTCGATAATTGAGAAACCCGAAGAACCGGATAACCACCTAGTAAACACCGGAATTTACATCTTCAAGCCAGAGATATTCGACGTACTGGAAAACCTAGAAAATGATCAAAATCTTCTGGTTGACGCGGTGAGCCACTTTGCGGAAAATGATCAAGCCACATTTGAGCTCATAGAGGACTACTGGATTGACATCGGAGATCTTAGAACCTTGAAAAAGGCAGATAGGATAAAGAGAGAGTTTAAAATTACTGAGACAGAAATCTCTGACTCAGCAAAAGTACATGAATCAGCAGAGATAACAGGAAACGCCATAATCGAAGACGAAGCCCATATAAAACCGAACACAGTAATTCAAGGAGACGTCTTTATAGGCAAAGGCACGGATATCGAGCCAAACACAAGGATAAAAAACTCCACAATCTGCAGAGGAAGCATTATAGACGCACAGTCAATAAAACAATCAAACATATTCCAAGATAACATTATCGATTCAGGAGTATGCATAGAGGACTCTATACTAGGTGAAGACTCCGAGATTCGGTCAGGAACAGTAATCAGAGAAAGCTTTGTAGGCGCAAGAAGCTTCATAGATATGAACAACTCAATCAGAGACATGAAGTTTGTACCGGATGCCAGGACCGACCTATCCGAGATCAGCAAATAATACTGGTGAGTAAAAAATGAAGGCAGTAATTCTAGCAGCAGGACGATCCAGCAGGTTCAAGCCATTAAGCGAAAACCGACATAAAGGACTGGTTCAGATTCTTGGAAAACCTATATTAGAGCATACGGTAGAGGAACTCAGGAAAGCTGGGGTGGATGAAATAATAGTAGTTCAAGGATCTGAAAGAGATATAGAGGAAGAGCTAGCAGATGACCAAATCAGCTATGTAGTCCAAAAGAAACCAAAAGGAATGGGTAATGCACTGCGTCAGGCAGAACATCTTCTAGATAACAAGTTTCTGGTCCTGACTCCATACAGAGCTAACGCTTCACAGTTCTTCAAGCCAATGATTCAGAAAGCGGATGAAGAAAACGCAAATACTGTATTCGTTTCAACACCTACAGATAAACCTGAGAAGTACGGTATTCTGGAGCTGAATCAAAAAGGCCAAGCCATCGACTTGGTCGAGAAGCCGGATGCTAAAGAAGCTCCCTCAAGACATAAAGTTGTAGGTATGTATCTGTTGAGCCCAGAGTTCTTTGATTACATGGACAAGGTGGAGACCACCGAATACCAGTACGAGGAAGCATTGAGCCTCCAAATGAAAAACAATCCTGCCTCAGTGCTGAAAATAGAGGAGGAAACCAACTCAATAAAGTATCCTTGGGACCTGTTCTCAGTAATGAAAGAGCTAAGCAGTAATATGAACCCTGATATATCAGAAAGAGCTGATGTTGCGGACTCTGCACAAATTCATGGCGAAGTAATAATAGAGGATGGCGCGACAGTACATGAAAACGCCGTGATAAAAGGTCCTGCATACATCGGAAAGGATGTAGCTGTGGGAAACAATACAGTTGTAAGGGATCATGTGGCTCTCGAGCAAGGCGCCACGATAGGAGCTAACGCTGAGGTCAAAAACTCTATATTCCAGCCAGGTAGCTCCCTGCACTCTGAGTACTTCGGTGACTCTATAGTAGGAAGAGACACCAAGATAGGAGCAGGCACGATAACAGCAAACAGAAAATTCAGGGAAGAAGGTGCCAGACCTGAGGTAGATTCAAATCTTATTGGAAAAGACTACGAGGAGAACACAGCGAGGACATTTATGGGGGCTGTAGTCGGAGATAACGTGGATATTGGAATAGACGTATTACTTATGCCGGGAGTTCAGATTGGTAGCGATGCTAGAATAGGACCAGGGACAATCGTATACGAAAACGTTCAGAACGGGGAAACAGTATTTGTAGACCAAGAAACAATACGCAAGAATAGTGATTCAAATAGATGAATATTGGCATAGATTTTGACCGTGTATTATTTGACACAGATAGATTTAACAAGTACCTGAAAGATGAGACAGGTCTCTATCACGTTGAAGAAGATCTTTATGATGAAAAGGGATGTTACTCTCCAGAGAAACACGCAAAAGCCTGTGGAATAGAAACTGAAGAAATCTTTGACGCGATGCACGACCTTAACCGCTTTCTCTACAACGACGTAGACAAACTCAGAGACCTCAAGCCCAGACATAATCTTTTTCTGGTGACGAGAGGTCAGGAAAAGTTCCAGAAGCAAAAGGTCAAGGCTTCAGGCGCTCAAAGACTTTTTGACCAGCTTACAGTGGTTCAGGGAGCCTCCAAAGATATTGCAGATATTGACTATCTTGTAGACGACAGAGAAGACGAAATAGAAGCAGCAGACATACCAGGAATGGTATTTAAAAGAGGAGAGAACACCATCAGCGACGTTATTAACGAAATAGGTGAGCTGTCATGAAACCTGAAAAAGTGTTCAAAAGATATGATATCAGGGGAAGATACCCGGAGGAGTTAGATGAAGAGTTCGCTAAAAGGCTTGGGAAAGCGCTCGCAGTATTTGTAAGAGAGAACTTCAATAAACGTATAGTAGTATGCAGAGACAACAAGCAGAGCTCAGTAAAGCTGAAACAAAGCATTGTCAAAGGTTTGACTTCTTCAGGTCTGAAGGTAATCGACATAGGAGAAGGTCCTACCGACTACGCAGCGTATCTTGGGAAAAAACATAGCTGTATCTCGGTTCAGGTAACCTCATCACATATGCCTTTGGAGTTTAACGGATTCAAGTTCATGTACCCTGAAGGGAACGGATTTACTAATGATGACCTGAGTAAAGTGAAGACAAACTTTAGACAGACAAGATACATGCAAGGAGATGGAGATGTGGAAAAGGTGGCCTCGACCTCCAAAAGGAAATACAAAGACAACCTAAAGATGACAGCTATGCGAAACAGCTCTGCCACGGTAAACAAGAAAATCGTAGTAGATACAATGGGTGGGGCAACGAGAGAAATACTGCCAGAATTACTGGACAACCTTGGTGCTGAAGTAATCGATATCTCTGATGAAAAAGAGGAAATGCCGTACAGAGATCCTCCAAACCCGAAACCGGAGCTACTGGACGAGCTAAAGCAAAAAGTTGAGGAAGAAGACGCAGATCTTGGCCTAGCCACGGACATGGACGGCGACAGGGTGAGAGCGTACTACAACGGGGAGTTCCTTACCGGAGATGAAGTATTCTGTATAATCGGCCAGCTAGTTGGTGGAGACTCAGTAGCATCAGTTGATACGTCAAACGCTCTAGAAGATATGATGCAGGAACGTGGAAATAAAGTCTTCTACACACGTGTAGGTGACCCTTTTGTCATGCGGAAGGCTGTAGACGAAAGTGTAGCCTTTGCGGGAGAGCCAAACGGACACTACTCAGTAACAGAGTTTATACCATATAACTCAGGGACCTTATCCTGCTTAATGCTTGCAGGAACTGATATACAGGAGAAACTCGATGAGATTCCGTTCTACAGCGTGCAGAGAGACAACCTGGGGGTTGAAGAAAAGGAAGAAGTTATGGCTTCAGTGAGAGAGCAGCTCGATCAAGGAGACATCATATCACAGAAAGATGGGGTGAAAGCCAAGTTTGGATACTCAGAGGTGCTCATAAGACCTTCAGGATCCTCACAGAAAATCCGGTTGATATCCGAAGCAGAAGATGAAGATACAGCACAGGCAGGTCTCGAAGAAGCCAAGAAACTAATCCAGAAATGATAAAACCATAGACAAAGAAAACAAGTGTATGACAGAGGTTTTACATGAATTTACAGACGGCCCCTATGATGTACTAGAATACTCGATAAAAGTAGAGGATGGAAACGCAATAATAGACATCAATAACAGTGACCTAGGAAGATTAAGAATTGAAAGTCTTGAAGCTGTTGAAGAGATTAGAGAAGCCTTAGACAAGGTCGAAGCGGAGCTCAAGGAAGTTGAAAGGCGGCAGGAAGAACTTTGAAAGTAAAAAGGGAAAGGAAAAGTTAAATTTGAAATGACAAGAAACCTTAAACGTCTCTTGCCTTAACAGTTTTGCGTCCGTTCTCTTCAGCTCTTTCTACAGCTCTGTGAATAGCTTCTTTCACATGTTCATCAAGAGCTTCGTAGAAGTCGGAGCCAACATTAACTCCTTCAGCTGCGTCACGAACGCCTGACTTCTTCAGTACATCTACCATTGTGAGATCCTCCAATAGCCAATTGTCAAACCTCTTTTTTATAGGTAATGGGGTTAAACGGCTAGAAACACTTTAATTAGGTCTCTAAAACCATTTTTTGTCAAAAACTAACTAATAGCAACTAGAAATTTCGAGTTTGTTCTGCGGATGCTTTTTAACTCTTCAACACCGTAGTTACAGTATAAAACGTACAACTAAGCAATCTATATTTAATGTGAGAAACTAATGCCATCATGTGAACTTTGCGGAAAAGACTCTAATTCTCTAACCAAGACAAAAATCGAAGGAGCGACACTGAAAGCATGTGAATCATGCGCAGAAATGGGAGATAAAGTAGAAACAGAAAGCAACAAGGGAAGAAAAAAGAAAACCGGAGATAAATCACGGACAAGAAACAGAAATACCAAAACATTGGCACCTAACTACGGTGAAAAGGTAAAGGAGGCGCGTGAGGATGAGAGGCTATCCGTTTCAGAGGTAGCTGACGACCTCAACGAAAAAGAATCCGTTATCAAGAAAATAGAGAAAGAAGACCTAAAACCGGATCAATCTCTGGCATCAAAGATATCAGGGAAGTTCAATATCAGTCTTTATACGAATACTGAGGTATCAAACGTGGATACAGAATCCGGTGACTCCAGAAAAGCCACACTGGGAGACGTAGCAGAGGTAAAAGAGTAAAGCGCCGGGGCCGGGATTTGAACCCGGGAGGGCGGTAAAGCCCAGTAGCTTAGCAAGCTACCGCATTAAACCAGACTCTGCCACCCCGACAGGTTAAATATTCTTTAGCTGGGTCAGCGTCAACGAAAACTTGTTCGATACCGTCTTGTAAAATATCTTCGATACCGAAGCTGACTCTCTGTGAGCATCATTCAAAGCCTCTTCCTGCCTATCTCTAATAGGTTTGTAAAGATTTATAGCCTCTTCCTTCGTCAACCCTGAGGCACCTTCATCTTCTATACTTCTAATCTGCTTAGTCATGGATTGTCTTTTTGCCAGGAAATCTTCACCTTCCAGCTCACCTGACTCATAGCCTTTTGTCAGTTCATCCAAGCTCTCCACAAACTCCTGCCATGTCTCCTCAGCTAACTTACCCGTTCTCAGGAACTTTACAACCATTTTCTGTTCTATCCTGAGGTATGAGTGGGTAAACCCTTCTGCCATTCTCTTCTTTATATCTAAGTTCATTATCTGGTCGCTCTTCAAATAGACTTTGTTGAAAAGACCTATTAACTGTTAACAATTATCCTCACAAGGTATTTAAGTTTCTACCAAGACAATTTTGATAGGTTATTCCGACCATGGCTGAAAACATAATAGATTTTTCCAACATCGTAGACAAAGAAGTATTCACAGAGAAAGGTTCTTACTGTGGAGAAATCAAGGACATAGAAATGCAGCTTGACAAGTTTGCCGTGAGAGCAGTAGTAGTAGCAGCTGAAAAAGGAAGCTACCTAGCAGGAAAAGTCGGCGGAGCAAAAAACGTTGTGATACCTTATAGAATGATAGAATCTATAGACGACATTATAATAATGAAGGACTTCGAGACCAGTGACGCCGAAGAATCAGCAACTGCAGAAGAAGCCTAAAGAACCTGACTCAATAGGCGTCAGATAATCTTCGAGTAGTCAGATGGCAGCCATCAATGTCTTTGTGGAGCTTGGATACGAAGTCGTGAAATCAACATGGCTCATTTTATCAATAACAGCAAAGTACGTTCTTCTATTGGTCTTCGCCGAGCTGATTTACAGACGCGATATTGATCTAAAAAGCGTTGACGACAGGATCAGAAGGTACGGAAAGCTCTCAATCCTAGGATCTGGACTTGCTTCAATACCGCTCGTGTTCTCAAGCTTTTCCTACACCCCTTTGCTGGAACTACCAAGTCAATTGGCTGCGACAATCCTACTATCATACCTTTTCTGGGTATATTAAAGTTTTAGGAAAGCTTTTCGTCTGCCTGTACATACCAATCCTCAATACTTTCACGAGTTAACTCCTTAATCTCCTCCCATGGAAGGGTTGTATACACATAGTATACAGTCTTGTCGGTCTTACCTTCTCTGAGTATAAGATCTTTATCCAACATCTCTTGAAGAGCTCTCTGAACCGTTGAACGGCTCCTGTCAACCTCTTCTTTAATCTGCTTGACAGTCATCTGCCTGTCGCGGATTGCCTGAAAAATCTCTCTTTGAAGATCATTTAACTGAAAAACCTCAAAAACTAAGTCATCGCAGTCTTTCCCCTCCAAGTCAAGAACGCTCATCAATACAATTGGATTTGACAGTCAGAGTAAAAAATCTTTCAACATGTCAGGGCGCATTAATCTAGTCTGTAATTTTCTATTCTGGGTTTACTGACCGGCATCTGAAAGATTTTCAATCATCTCGACCGCGCTTTCAACCGCCTGAGCCGCGTAGTCAACCCTGTCTTTAGCCTCTGGGGCAGTCATACCAGGACCGGTTACACCCATAGTTACAGGTATATCTCTTTCCAGACTTATTTCGGAAAGCTTTGTAGCAGCTGCATGACCTATAACCTCGTCATGATCGGTATCTCCCTTGATAACAGCGCCGATAACAGCGACAGCATCGATATCGGATTTACGGGCGAGCCTGTCAGCAGCAAGTGGCGTATCATAAGCTCCCGGCACCTCCAGCGTTTGAGCCTCTACATCTAAGTCCTCTGCTTTACTAAGGGCAGACTCAAGCATCTTCTCAGTAATTCCTTCGTTGTATTTGGCTCTTACAACTCCGATCTTCATACATCAAAAAGCTCTCAAAGAAACTTTAAATCAGTGACAAAAAACCTCAGAACTCAATGATGTCATTCCTGGCTGCATGAAACAGATACTCTTGAGCATATCCCGCGTTCTGTCCAAAGTAATCACGTACATTTCCAGAAAGCTCATCATAGTCCTCTGAATGAAGCTCAGGGTAAAGAGCCTTCAAAGCCTTTTCAGCCCAAGTATCAACAGGATATGCCTGATGGAACCCACACGAGAACAAAAGCACACAGTCAGCAACCTTATCACCAACACCGTGAAGCTGCTTAAGATACTCCCTAGCTTCTTCATACTCAAAATCCTGTAATTTATCGCTATCAAAGTCACTCCGAATAATTTTAACAGTCTCTGATATGTACTCAGCTCTGTAACCAACACCTAGTGATCTCAGATCTTGCTCAGAAGCTCTAGAAAGCTCTTTCACCGTAGGAAATCTGTAAACAGATTTCTGCTCCATCTCAATTGGCTCACCGAACTCGCGTGATATGGAGTTATGCATCTTCTTAATACGTGGAATCCTCATCTGCGGAGAGCAAAGATAAGAAATCAGGCACGGGAAAAACTCGTCCCGAACTATTCTAAGACCCCACAAACTTTCCTTAGCCTCCTCCAGCTCATCATCATCAGGAAACGGGAAAAAACCTTCTGAAGATCCTTGTCTAGACCTAGGGCCTGCTTTATTTGAGATGGATCTAAATCGGTTTTAACAGTTAGCCTGTCAGGTTGATCTTGTCTGACCATGACCGGCTCTCCGTTTCTAAAAGTGTAAAACCAAGAGTTTTCAGATGAATCTTCAAATAAATCACCGTTAAGCCTGTGCCAACAAAACGTCTGTCCACACGTCAGTGTAAGTTCGAGATCAAAATCCTCCACTGGAATGGAAAACCGTCTCATCCTAGGTAAAGATCACTCATGTTGCAAATAATACCTGTTTATTCATCCTTTTCTTTTCTGGAGTACTTCTTGAAACCTGATTTTGCGTCCTCAGGCGCTTTCCTATTAGTCTTCTTAGCATCTCTTTTCAGATAGCTTCTGTCGCATTTATGGCATTTAACCCTTTTCTCCGCATTACTCCTCTGCTTGTAGCCACAGTCAGGGCAAGTATAGTACACAGCCATAGATTATATGTCGAGGTTAACACTAAAAACAGCATCTGAATCCCATAACTCTTTTTGAATTTTAACTTACAGCTTCAAGTGTGCGGAGGAAGTATAAAATCGGTGCCTTTACCGGAACCTTCTTTGCATCAGCAGCCTTTGTCTTTGCAAAGCTGAACGGATTTAACAGCAACACCTTTCTGATATTCCTCTACTTCTACGTATTACTAGGTATAGTCTCAAAGTTCAATGCAGAGGACGCAGCCTCCTACATTGAAAGCCTAGAAAACGTTACATGGGTGAAAAAGGAGGAGATGCGTATAAAGAAGATTTTTACAGGCGAAGAGTACGAAATAGAAGGTATCAAAAAGGTTTAAATTACGGTTTAAGCCTGCGGCTTACTGTATATTGTCCTCTGCAACCTCTACACCTCTTGAGTTAAACAAAGTTGCCTCTTCGGAGTAACTGTCCCAGTCCGTTCCTGTCCCATAAACAAACTTGTTCTGATCTGTTTCTGTTACGTTAATCTCCGATTTTGGCTCCGTATAGACCATGGTCGTTCCCAATGCAGGCACCTCAAACGAGTCAAACTCATAGGTATCACCGTCGGAGTTCCTAAGAGTCCAACTATTTAGATTTACTGGCTGAGTCTCATCATTATCTATAACCACTCTCTCATCCGGGTCTGATGTCTTACTCTCAGTAATCCTCAACTCTATGTTGGGAAGCATTTCCTGCCTAGCCATAGATCTATACCTTTCCATCTCATCCTTCAAACTCAGCAACTCAGAGTTCACCTTAGATCTATTGGCTCCATTAAACTTTGATACCTTTCTACCATCAACCATTCCCCTTCTTAAGGTTCCATACGGAGAGTCCACAGTATACATAGAAATATTTTCGGTAAGCTCGGATCTCATCTCAGCTGAAGGAGTCTCTAGAACCTCAATCCTCTTACTAGGAGTTTCTCTCAAGGTATATATGGAGTCGTGACGCTCCACGGTAACCTTTGAGGCCTCATCATCTGAGATACTGATCTCTCTATCAAGATCCTTTTCTGATGAGATTACAGGTGACTGAGAGCTTGAAGGACCTGAGTAGTCAATCTGCTGGGAGACCGTCGGAAACGAGATAAGAACAGTTAGAAGCGCCGCCATAACTACAGTCTCCAGATTAGATGACATTAGGACCAACATGATCTTGCCAGTTAAAAATGTTGTGTTAGAGGTCTGAATAGTTATTCATAAACACCTTAAGCACTGATTTAAACGCTCCAAGTACTATAGGGCCTATAAACAGACCCACAGCCCCAAAAACTGAGACACCTCCAAGCACACCTATAATTATCGCCGCAGGATGAAGATCGGCGCTTTCATCTACAACAAGAGGCCTCAAGATATTATCAGTCATACCTACAACCACAAGACCATAAACAGCCAGTCCAGCAGCAGAAGTAACTTCACCGGAAAGACCTAGGTAAATTGCGGAGGGAATCCATACAACCATACTCCCTACTATAGGTATAATACTCAATATCACCATTACAAAGGTCCAGAACAATGCATTTGGAACCCCAAAAATCCATAGCCCCAGGCCTGCGATAACCCCTTGAGCGACAGCAACGAGTATGTGACCTTTCAAGACGGCAGAAGTTGTATTCGCCATCTCATCTACAAGCCTATCCTCAATACCTTCTGGCAGAGTGGAAAGATCCTTCAGCCACATGACAAGATCTCCTCCGTCCCTAACGAGGTAATATGTTAGAAACAACATGAATGAAAGACCTATCAACAGGTTTGCTGCAACATCCAAGGCCTGTGAGACACCTCCAAGTGCGCCAGAAGTAAAAGAGGTAACCGCACTGGCAAGCTTTGCCTGAAGCTCTGTTTCAGTTCCCGTAAAAGAATCGATCCTCTGCTCTACCTCGCTGAGGTCAACAACCTCGGAAGTATTAATACCCTTCACAACATCTCTTGCGTCATCTGCCACTGCAACCCCGATAATCAGCAGCGGCAGTATTGCCAACACAACAGAGGATAAGGTAAGCAAGAACGCTGAGGCATTTGACCCAATCCTATCCTTTATGTAAAAATGTGGCTTCCGAAGTATGAAAGCGAGAATCAAAGCTCCCAGCAGAAAACCTGTATAAGGCCGGAGCATAAGTCCTACAGCCAGAGACAAAGCCGTTATCAAAACCAGTAGAAATCCTTTTCGGTCATTCACAACTAGTTGCTGTAACGTTAGATTAAATAAATATTGTGATACCTGAAAAAGAGATCAAGGTGGGAACGATCAACACACTCATGCAGGCCTTTCTCGAATCAGTACGCTGTGCTACAAAACCTATACACGAGGCAGCACCTAATACAAGCATGCCCCTCCATCCAGCAAGAAGAAAACATATCAAAGGAATCAAGACCAAGACAGGGTATGCGACATGTTCAATTGAAGCCCCTTCGATCAGGTCTACATACCTTTTTGAGACTTTAACAGAGAGATAAGCCGCTAAAGGAGCTACAGAAAAAGTCAGCAGAAGCAGGTATAAGATACTAGAGCTAGAGGACGTGCCTATAGCCTGGATGGCGACAGATGCACCTGAACGAGCCTTATCTATAACTGCAAGAGATATCAGGGAGAAAAAGATATCCGAAGTATTAACACCTCCCATCGCCGAAAGAAAACCTTCCTTCGACTCATCCATAATAGGAGACACAAAAGAAGTTGAAACAGCCGCTCCGATACCAGGAACAGTACCTGCAAGAAGACCTGAAACCGACCCCACAAAACCATGGCGAGAAAGCGAAAAAACTGATTCATCAGGATGCTGCTGCTCCGGAACCTCAAAATCCTGATTAAGAATAGAGTAGACACCCGGAACCGCAAACAGACCTGAGAAAACAGGAATTAACACAAACTGCTGGTTAACAGGAGTATTAAACGCTATCAAACCAAGAGAACCCGAAAAAATCGCTACAACCAAGCTTACAAAGAGATCGTCAGAACTCAGGAGGATATAAAATAGGAAAAAAGCCAGAATGTACTCCATAAACCCTGAAATAACGGAGTAAGCAGGTTTCAAGAAGAAGAGCATAGGTAAAATAAGAATAACTACAGCAAGCACAGAGTTCAAGCCACCTCTGACAGTTGAGTAAAATGCCTCAAGTCCTTTTCCTTTCTCAACAAGCTCAGGTGAAGCAACCACAGATAAGGCTGACTCAGCCTCAGGCGCCGAGATAAATATGGCAGGCAGAAAATCATGAAATGTATGTGAAATAGATAAACCTGTCACATACGATATGTACACCATCTTCTGAATCTCCGTACTTAGATACACGGGGAGGGAGGTGAAAATAACAGTATTAGGATGAAGACCGGGAATTAAACCTGTTACAATACCTGACAGCACTCCTAATAAGGCAGCAAAAACCCATGAAAACATGATTTGTATCAGGAAATATTTCTGCTGCGATTTAAAAAGATCACTAAATATATGTTGATCCATGTTCGGCGGAAAGGATATGTCTAAGATGATGAAGCAGATGGGCGTTGATATGGATGAACTAGACGCAGACAAAGTAGAGGTCCATATGGGCGACCAGAAACTAGTTTTCAGCAACCCCTCAATCTCTAGAATAGACGCTCAGGGAAACGAGATATTCCAGCTCCAGGGAAACTACTCCAAGGAAGAAAACGCTGGAGAACCTGAAGTCGACGAAGAAGATATCGAACTGGTAATGGAGAAAACCGGTGCCAGCAAGGAAAAAGCCAAACAGACACTGAAGGAAAATGACGAAGTTGCTGACGCCATAATGGAGCTTCAGTAAGCTTAGAATTCTCAGTCTACATTAATTTACTGCCGCATATTCTCAAGAATTTTTGCAAACGCAGGCCTTGTTACGGCTATCCCAACCATAATTCCAACTATAGTTGTGGTTGCAAACTCCTGTATCTGCTGCAGAGGAGACAAAGGAACAGTATATGCTACAGCTGAAATTATCAGGGCTACTGTTCCGACCGCAATATAGTGGTTTCCTGCCTTTGAGCTGTAATAGGAATATCCTAGAAGCCCGAGACCTGCCGCCCCAACCATAATAGTTGAAAGCCTTGGAGATATTATGGGAGTCATCGCTCCAATAGTAGAAGCTGCAGAAGTGAAGATAACGAAAAACGCTGTCTTCATCTTATCCTTCCAGCCCTTGATAGACTCTGTCTCAGACTCATCTGTAATAATTATCTGATCATCCACACCTGTTCCAACCGCGGCAATTATACCAGCTACAGCTGACAGCGTTAACGTAGCAAAGTTGGTAAACCAAAGACCTAGCAAAATGAAAACCTCTGATGCACCGGTAAACACGATCGGGAATACAAGCTTAGGGTTTCTATACCTGATGAATATTATAATTCCTACAGCTATCAAAGAGCCTAAGATTGATAGCGATGAGGCCAGAGCGAACTGTGACCCGATGCTGCTGGAAATCTGCTGTGTACTGACGACACTGACAGGCTCAGGCAATCTTCCGGACTGAAGTAATCCCTGAACATTGTTCATTCTCTGCCTCAAATCACCTGCGTCCTGGCCGTTCAAGTTTATTGTAGGCTGTGAAATAGAACCTCTCTGAAAATCACTTGAGACAGTAAACTCTCTAATTTTCTCATCGTCGATATAAATCGTAAGATTTGCATTCTCCCCGTTAGACATTACAAGAGACCCAGCTGATACCTGGAAATTGTTTGCTGTCTGCTTTATCCTGTCCTGTGACTCCTGACTTACAATCAAAGGTATCACTGCCTGATTAGAGTTAGTTCCTGTCTGACGAACCACAGAGTTAGCAGTATCGACAGATTCAATATCTGTGTTGTCGTAAACCGTAACCTCAACCATGCTGTAATCTTTGTACTCTCCGACATACGTCATCCTTGTCCCACCAAGCTCCGTGGTATTAGATGGTCTGAGAGATGCTGTTTCAGTATTATCCTGCTCAAATGAGGTGACAGAGATAGTACTATTACCTGATTCCTCAAATCTGTAGGTTTCGTCTAACGTGAAGTTGGCAGAATCACGGAAGATGAAAGGCATTGTGGCCTCAAACGCTCCCTCCTGGGCTATAAGCTCCTCAACTCTTGCAGGATCAGTTTCTGCTGTGGTGAGGCTGATCCTCCACTCACCACCTATATTTCTTGTTGAAAGGCTTGCTCCGCTGAAACCCAGATTATTAAGACGGGACTGGAGAGTATCCGCGACCTTCTGGGTCATCTCCCGAGAATCATTGTTTTGAACCCTGAGTATAAGCTGAGAGCCGCCTGTAAAATCAATACCTAGGCTCCTGTTCATACCTTCCAAGTCATAAGTATCCCATGTGCCGTCATTGTCGGAGTCAACTGGCTGAGGTGAAAGACTAACAAAGGATAGAATTAAGACTATAGCCAGGACCCAGATTCTCCACTCCTTGGCAAGCTTCTTCACTTCCATATCATCACCTTCTCCAGGTACTTGTCTAGCTCAATATCTCCTTCAACATACTTCTTTATTATCACGGCGTTCCCGAACCATGTAAACGGTATATCCGCAAGTAAACCTATAACCATTACTGAAGACACCTCTGAGAGAGTTGAAGGACCTACTGTAAGCATTGAAATGCTGTAAAGCAGTATAAAACCTACTATACCTCCTGCACTCATCGTCACACCTGTCTTTGTAGAGCTCCAGATCCTGTCCTTAACACTGCCCTTCTTCTGCTTCAGAACACGCGAAGAAAGTACGATATCTGTGTCAACAGAGTAACCTATGAGCATAAGCAGAGCTGAAAGAGAACCAGGTGTTAATGGTATCTTAAGCAGCGACATCGCCGCAACAGCAAACAGTATATCTGCAGATGCCGCAAATATGACAGCAAGCGATGGAATAAGGTCTCTAAACGATATGAAGATCACCAAGCTCATTATAGAGAACGCCAGGATGAACGTCCAGACAGCCAGCATAAGCAATCTGTCACCAAGCTCTTTTTCCGAGAAGTTTCTACTCAAAATATCGCCGCTTGAGACATCAAAGGAGCGGATGGAGTTGTCTGAAAGTATATTGACCGCCTCCGTTCTGTTTACCTCAGGAGGTGGTACCGTTACCTGTAGAATACTCTGGTTCTCACCGACAGTAATTGCGTTGGACCCGGGATATCCCTGAGAGGAAAAAATCTGGTTAATCTGATTTGTGTCATAATCAGCTGGAAGCTCATATTTTATTGTGGTGCCGCCGGTGAAATCTTGACCAAGGTTCAGGGCCGATTCAGGTGTCAAGTAACCAGCCAACAGAACAACTACAGACAGAAAAACCAAAATAACAGGAATATATACATACCTATCATATTCTTCGTATACATTGTTGAACAGGTTTTTCGGATTCACTGAGGCAAAATTACCCATGTAAGCATTTTAAACACCCCGGAGAACCAGTGAAATAAAAAAGATGAATAAGAAACCGGAACTACATGAATCTAGAGAGCCAGGCTGAGAAAGTAAACGAATTTTTCACCGTCGAAGGACTGAAGCAAAACTGGGCTTTCTTGACGCTGACATCGATCTTCGGTCTAGCTCTCTGGCTCAGATACCTACCCGAGCAGGGAATGCAATACCTTCAGGCACTTGACCCATATTATATTTATAGGGCGTCACAGCACCTTGCTTACACCGGCGGGATACCACAGACAGACTTTCTAATGTACTTCCCGTACAACTCACCTTTTTATCTACATAATATAGGAGAGATAATCTTTCCAGCAGTAGGATACTGGCTTGGCGGATCGCTGATATTCAACAACTACCTAGAATGGGCGCAGTTCTATCCTGCCCTGATGGGTGCACTATCAACAGTCGGGATGTACTTTTTGGGAAAGGAACTATTCGATAAAAAGACTGGAGTATTTGCAGCATTCTTCCTCGCAGTAATACCGGGGGTAATGAGACGTACATCCGCAGGATTCTTCGAGAAAGAGCCTACAGGAACATTCTTCATGATGCTCACACTACTCTTTTTCACCAGAAGCTGGAAATACAAAGACAGATTATCAGGAATTATTTCAGGCCTCTCACTAGCATTCTTCTCAATATCATGGGGAGGATCAAAAATGCTCTGGCTTCTAATGCCTCTGGTAGTAGGATCAGTACTTTTCATAGACGAAGACATCGAAAACCTTCTAATTGCATACACACCAACGGTATTAATCGGTGGCGGAGTAGCAGCATCCCTCAATCCCGGGAAGTTCTCCTTCACCTCTACATTCCTCATAGTCAACCTAGGTTTGCTATTCCTAGTCTGGGATAGATACCTCGTGGAAAAACTAGAAATCATAAGCAAGGATAATCTGAAGTACTTCACACCCGGAATGTCAGCTCTAGGGCTGATAGCCCTAATACTTTCACCTCTTTACTCTGAATTCCTGGCTTCAAAAGTTCAGAGCTTAATAAGTGCAGCGACACAGAGCGTCGGCGGAGACGTAATAGGAAGCACGGTCGCCGAAAACACCGCTCCAGGACTGAACACAATAATCAGCAGCATAGGAGCAAACTATGCTGGGAGTATCGCAGCCCCACTTACAGTAGTGGCCAACGTGTTGGGAGGCTGGCCTATGATGCTGATTGGAACAGGCCTTTTACTTACAGGCGTAGGGTTCATGCTGATGCGGAAATACAGCATAGTTGAAAAAGAGATATCGGACTACGTTTACTTCGGAGGACTAGAGGCTGCCTTCGTAGCATGGTCACTGATATTAATCGGTTTCTTCCAGCAGTCATTCATATTCGGTATAGCAGCCGGTCTTACAGTGCTCGCAGTATTCACATTGTTCACAATGTATCTAGACAATGAGTCAGTATTCAAGCTCACAACCTTGATACTGGTCTCTATCATAGGTCTGGAGACAGTGCTATTCTTCGGAGGATCCAGAATTGCCTATGCACTGCTTCCAGCCTCGGTAATAATTCTCTCTGGACTAGTCTACATGCATTTCAACGATTTAATGAAATCTAGAGAGATCAGTCTGGAATGGTATAAGGTACTTCCTGCTCTATGGGTGATTACAAACCTTCTTGGAGCTGTCGCAAAGTCAAGGCTAGTCTTCCTATCAACATTCTCAGTCGCCTTGGCAGCAGGATATGGATTCTCAAGGATATACCAGGGCATATCGTCCATGGACTTCACCGAAGTATTTGAGGCGGATCAAAACCTTGAAAGCGTGAAGACAGGAGTCTTGGCAGGATCACTGATTCTTCTAATAGGTGTCAACGCTGCTGCAGGATTTGTATCTGCATCAGGTGTCGGAGGCTCACCAAACTCAGCATGGGATCAAAGCCTTGAATACATGGACGAGGAGACACCTCAAGGCTCAACCATAATGTCGTGGTGGGATTACGGATATCACTTCGAGTCAATCGGCAGAAGACCATCGATAGCCAACGGATGGAACGCAGGATACTACACTGGAGATACACGTGCTGTAAACATGCCGCTGGCGGACTTCCTGACCTCAGACAACCCGATGAACACCTCGGGCGTCGACAACTTTCTAGAGAAGCACTCGGTCGACTATATAGTGCTTGATAACACGATGATCGGAAAGTACAGCGCAGTAAGTACAATATCAAACAACGCATTGAATCTTCCGAATGAGACCGGGGGACAGGTGAACTCGATGATAACGCTTTCAACCTCAAGCAACATCAGGGACTCGCTCAGCACGAGCGGAAACTTCACAACAGTAAGGATGTCCAGCCGAAGGGTAGGTACCGTATATGCGCCTGTCGAGATAACAAACACTTCTGTAAGATTCAACGGCGCTCCCTCGCTCCAAGTAAGAGGTCAGTCACGAAGCATGGACTGTATTATCACAGAAGAAGGTACCGAGACATTTGATGTCGAGTCTCAGGTTCCTTACTGTCTGGCAGCAGATCCTTACTATAGCCTAGAAAGAGGCTTTGCATCTAACCAGGTTTCAGCACGTGGAGTACTTGTTCCTAAGTCGATCATGGACTCTCAGCTGGTTGAGCTCTATCTAGGAGATGGAGCCAACGTAGACTACGCTGAGAAAGTCGAAGAAGCGTCAAACGGTTACGTCAAGATGTGGAAGGTCGAAGAGTAATGATCGCATTTGCTGCGTCGCTGGTGGCAGGGTTTCTTGTCACTTTTTTCTCCACGCCTTACGCCGAAAAATACCTGATGGCTTCAGGAATTTTTGCAGTAGACCAACAAAAAAAGGACAAGCCACGTCTCGCCTCATCAGGCGGTATCACAGTGCTATTCGGATTCCTATCATCTATAACAGTCTACATGGCCTTGACATCAATACCTGGCAACTCAACTGTAAACCTTACTATCCTGTTGGCAGCTCTCAGCTCAGTCATAATAATCAGCCTGATAGGTCTTCTTGACGACATACACGTAGATCTCGAGGCGGTGATGACAGAACACCTTTCAGTAGGAGATGAAAAAATCGATATAGAGTTACACAGGCAGACCAACATAGAATCTCTTCCTCACCAAAGGCTGCTTGACAGACTGTCAGGAAACTTCTCCCAAGACAAGGATTCAAAGGAAGATGAAATGCTGAGAAACGGCCTTGGACAAATCCCAAAAATGCTGTTTGTCCTACCTGCTGCCTTACCTCTGATCGCTGTAGGAGCGGGATCATGGTCCATGACGGTACCGATTATAGGCTACACGATAAACTGGGGTGTTTTCTACCCTCTTATACTACTTCCTCTAGGACTCCTGTTTGTATCAAATGTTGTTAACATGCTTGCAGGCACCAACGGCCTCTCAGGAGGAATGAGTTTAGTGGCCTCGATAGCTCTAGGAGTATTCGGATACCTTAACGGACAGATTGAGGCAGCCGTCATTGCCTGGAGCCTATCAGCTGCTTTAGCAGCCTTTATGTACTTCAACTTCCACCCAGCGTCTATCCTGCCTGGAGACTCTCTAACATATCTATGTGGCGCAGCTCTATTCTCATCAATGGTTATAGGAAACATGGAGAAGTTCGGAGTATTCATATTTGCTCCGTGGATAACCGAGTTTTTCCTGAAGCTGAGAAGCGGCTTCAGCGCCAGATCATGGGGGATACTACAGGAAGACGGAACACTGAAATCACACCACGACAAGATATACTCACTTACCCACGTATTTATGCGACAAGACATGACTGAGAGACAGATTACAGTCAGCTTAATAACTATCGAATCAATTATTTGCGTTACAGGGCTTTTCCTGTTTACTGTAGTACTATGAACCTAGGCATTGAGGAGGCTGGTGGGAAACTCAAGCGGAAGCTAGATAACAAGTATGTACTTCTATTGTTAGGTATCATCGGGTTTTCAGCTGCGATAAGGTTTAAATACGCTTTCTTCGAGGGAATGTGGGTTGACGAGTCCATTCACGGGAGAATCGCGAAAGAAGTACCAAAACACCTTCTGGAGTACTCACTTCCAGACAAGGGAGGTGCAATGACGAAGAGACCGCCTGTCTACAACTACATGCTAGTGATCTCAAACATGGTGTTTGGAGATCTGATAGGAACGGATACTGCCGTGAGAATAGTAAGCCCTATAATGGGTACTTTGGGTGTTCTATCAACATATCTGCTAGGTAGAGAGGTCAAAAACAGAAATGTAGGTCTTGCAGCCGCAGCACTAATATCGGTAAACGGAACATACTGGTT
>KB659958.1_pt80 | contig 30607 bp, 28 predicted proteins | sample 558768 | NCBI scaffold set KB644980.1 | reverse complement strand
TCAACAAGTCCGTGCTGTCTGGTCTGGTGTAGCTACAAGCAGCAGTGGGAGTGGGAGTTACACGTGGTTTGTGACGAAGAAATTGCCACTGCCACTGAATCGCCCGGTGACAACCCAGCAGGTGTCGACCTTGGCATTTGTAACCCTGCTGCTGTCGCGTTCTCCGACGATGCCTTGCTGTACTCTGGAGATGCACTCCGCGAGGACAAGCACTACTTCCAGTGCGAAGAATATCAGACTGAAGGACCGTGCGGTCCGTCACGCAAAGCACAGTGGGCACAAGAGAAACTAGCCAAACGAAAAGACCACTTCCTTCACGCCCTCTCAAAAGACATCGTAGAACGGTGTGTTGAACACGATGTAGGAACGATAATCGTGGGTGACCCCAGTGGTGTCGATGAAGACGATTGGGGTCGGCACGGCAACAAGCGGTTGGATAACTGGGCGTATAAACGGGTAATGAACCTCATCGACTACAAAGCCCGTGAGCGTGGCGTCGAGGTTGAGATGCCCGACGAGTGGGGCACATCATCGTCGTGTAGCGTGTGCGGACACGAAGACGATGACAGTCGTGTCGAACGTGGCTTGTGGAAGTGCGACCGCTGTGGTGTCGTCGCACACGGAGATGTGAACGGAGCCGATAACATCAGGCAGAAAACGCTACCCGTAACTCCCCCACTCGGGGATAGCGGTAACGGCTGTTTGGCCCAGCCACGCGTCATTCAGTTCAGCCGGACTCACCACGGATTCCAACCGCGAGCCACCGTCGACTGACGCTGAAACCGTAATATCACAATGCTTGGGATTCCTCCGCCTTCAGGCGGGGGAGGAGGTCAACCTCCGTACGGTTGTATACGATTGAGTTGTCTAGATATGCCGATCAATATAAACAGAATTTCATATAAACTATCTTAGAAGTGCGTTTGTTATTTATCCTACCCAAATACATCTGATGAATTTGTATGATGTATTCGCGTCAGCATCAGGCAGCTAGTACATCGGATATCGTGATAATAAATTAATATTCCAGTAGGGATAGCAGTGATACGGTTCCCTCAGAACGTAACTAACGGTATTAGAAGATAATGGTGGCAGCAATTACTCTCTTGATCTGAGATGTTCACAATCACCTACATGAACAGTCCTTGTTCCGCTATCGGGTTGTACAGTCAGTGCACCAGGAGCCTGAAGATCGACAGCAACATCTTGAGTAATCTCTCTGGAGGTCGTGATACGTACCCGTTGATCAAGTGTCGTACTATATGTCCGCCATGCGCTCGGAATATCCTCTGTATCGATTGGACTCGTAAGCTCAGCAAACGAGAGTTACTTCGGTTATTTGCACCGTTAAGCTATCATCGGAGACCATTACAGCACATTAGTTTATCATGAACACAGAGAAATCCAAACCGGCTTATGTAAGTGATACCCATATTCTCAGTATGACAGTTCGCGTTGGAATTCTTGGTGCAACAGGGGCGGTCGGACAGCGGTTCATCAAATTACTCACCGACCACGATACGTTTGAACTTGCAGCACTCACCGCCTCAGAGTCGAGTGTTGGGAAACAGTACCGCGAGGCGGCAAAGTGGCGGATCAATACACCAATTCCCGATGATATCGGGTCAATGACGGTAAAACCGACAACACCAGATGGTATTTCTGACGAGATCGATTTACTCTTCTCATCATTGCCATCTGACGTTGCTGCTGACGTTGAACCGGCGTTTCTCGAGGCAGGATACGTTGTTTCATCGAATTCTTCAAATGACCGAATGTCTGCAGATATTCCGTTGACAATTCCAGAAATCAATCCAGGACATCTAGATCTAATTGAAGTGCAGCGTGATAATCGAGGCTGGGATGGAGCTCTCGTTAAAAATCCAAACTGCTCGACAATCACGATGGTACCAACGCTTGCTGCGCTGGATCAATTTGGGCTAGAGTCGGTGAATGTTTCAACGCTTCAAGCAGTCTCAGGAGCAGGATACTCTGGAGTAACGTCGATGGAGATTATTGACAATACAATTCCATACATCGGTGGTGAGGAACCAAAGATGCAACAGGAATCTCGAAAGTTGCTCGGTGAGTTTGATGGTGCTTCAGTGTCACTGCATGAGATGGACGTCGCTGCTTCCTGTAATCGGATTCCGACACTTGATGGACATCTTGAAAATGTTTTCGCCAAAACAAAAGCAGATATCAGCACTGAAGATGTTATTGAGGCGATGGAGTCGGTTCCTGGCGCAGAGCTTCCGTCCTCACCTGATCAGTTAATTCATGTATTCGATGACCCGAGTCGACCACAGCCACGGCTTGATCGCGAGCGTGGTAATGGTATGCAGATATCTGCTGGGGGAGTCACAGTGACAGACGCCGGATTGAAATACAACTGCCTTGCACACAATACTATTCGTGGAGCCGCGGGTGCTTCACTACTTAATGGTGAATTGTTAGTCGACGCCGGGTGGGTGTAAGGCAATTTATTTACTCAAATGGGACTAGTGCCTGCGTATTCGGATTGTATATGCTGGGAACATTTTATAACCAGTGTACGATAGGATAGATTCAAATAAGTATATACTAACGTTGAGATGCTATATCACGCGGTTTTTGAGTGATTTATCAGTATCAAATCTGCGGACATTTTCTGCAACAATATCTGCGAGTCGCTCCCAATACTGTGGGGTATGACCTGAGTTATGTGGTGTGATGAGGACATTCTCAAAATCCCACAACGGATGCGACGGGGGGAGTGGCTCTGGGTCCGTCACATCAAGTAATGCACCACGGATCTCACTTGCTTGAATTGCCCGTACAAGTGCATCAGTATCAACAATGGGACCACGAGCAATATTAATTAATACAGCCTCTGGTGGCATTGTACGAAATGCTTCTGCATTAAACAGTCCAGCCGTTAGATCTGACAGTGGACAAGCAATAACAGCGTATTCAGAGCGTGCAAGTGCTTCGTACACCGCGGCGTCCTCAAAACCAACAACTTCGTCTGTTGGACCACCCTTCTCTGGCGAGTAGCGAACGCCGATGGTGTGTACGTCAAATGGTTTCAGTCGTTTCGTTACTGCTGTCCCAATTGTTCCGAGACCGAGAACGCAGACGGTCGAATCTTTGAGCTCATATGATTGAAATGACCGCCACTCGCTACGCTCACCCCGGTGCCATGCGAGATGGAATTGGCGGGCAAATGAAAGGATGCCACCAATAACATGTTCAGAAATATTCGGTCCATGCACGCCTGAGGCATTTGTGACAGCAATATCTGCGGTTTCAAACGCATCTGTCTGGAGATGACCTGTCCCGGCATATACGCAGCCAAAGAGTGATAGATTATCTGCAACAACTGGATTTTCGGCTGATATATTGTGATCTGGTCCAAGTGCAACACCCGTCGGTAGTGAATGCCCAGTCACAATTTGTGCATTTGCAAGTAACTCTCGCTCCTCGACTGGAGTTTGAGCAAGCGTAATTGTTTGGTCAGGCAAACGCTCGCGCAAACACTCAACATACTCCTCGGCGGGGAGTCCGTGTATTTTCTGTTTGAGCACAACAACACCCGGGTCGGGAGTATTCGCATTGGTTACATCCGTCATCAACATACAGGCGTACTCACGACCAGGATATATCAGTTATTGCTCATTGACTTCATGAGTAATTGATTCAGAAAAACCCGCAGTCACGGTATTTAATATCCGTCCAGACGATATAATATACATATGGAGCGATTCGATGTTGCTGTCGTCGGTGGAGGTCCAGCGGGTGCAGCAGCCGCGCATGCAGCCGGTATGAATGGTGCCTCTGCGATAGTCCTCGAACGCGGTGTCCCACGTGCGGACCGACCAGATCAACTTGGTCCTGATTCGACTGATGCTGCTGGAATTCTTGATTATTGGGTTGATATCATGGGTGTTGACCCTGAGGAATTTCCTGACGATGTGATTCTTGATGAACTCGATCAAGCAACATTTATTGGACCGACAGAGTCTCTAACGCTTGAGTCAACAGGGATTGACTCCTCATATGATAGCTTTGGATTCTGCATGCATCGCGCGCGTTTCGATGATTTTCTCCGCAAGCGCGCTGAAGATGCTGGCGCCACGTATCGTGTTGGCACAGCCGTTCGAGATGTCAATACAAGCGCTAATCGAATCGCTGCGACAGACGGTGGTATAGCAGCTGACGTGTCACATAACCAGAATATGGAACCGCGACATACGATTCAGCTTGCTGATAACACTGATATTGGGGCATCAGTCGTTATTCTTGCCGACGGACCACAGCGACAGGTGACGAATCGTGTTCTCGATACGTATGTCACATTTGATGTGACTGATCGGTTATCGACTCGTGAAGCAAATCATATTGCATATCAAGAACACCGTGAACTGCCTGATGCGGTCGCTGAAGAGGTCTCAGGCTCAATTCTATTTTGGTGGGGACACATGCCTGGACATACAGCGTATCCATGGATCTTCCCAAATGATGGGAATATCGCACGGATTGGATTGACGATGCCGATTGGGATGACAATCGATGAGGTCTCCAATCCAGAGTCATATCCGTTGCTCAGCGCTGATGATGACCAGCTCCCGCGTGGAAGTGAATACATTGAACGTCTTCTTGACCAGGAGTATGGTGACCGATACGACATTCCTGAAGATTTCCCACTTGTAGAGGATCGTGGAAAAGATGATGGGACTGAAACATATGCTATCTCATCAACACAACCAATTGATTCGCCAACGGAAGCAGGCATTCTTATTGTTGGTGGAGCAATGGGGACGACGTCAGCATTTCACGAGGGGGGTGATCATACGGCGATGCGGACAGGTGCTATTGCTGGTGAAGTTGCCGCTACAGGGGAAATTGAAACATATAATGATCGCTGGAAAGACGCTATTGGCGATGAGATCCTCCGAAACGTCGCAATGGCTGATATTGTCCGTGAGTATGAGCCAGATGACTGGGATTGGGCGTTTTCTACAGCACAGTCACTTCTTGATGACTCTGCAGGATATGGTATATTTGATATCGATAATCTCACCGCTGGGATTGGTGCTGCTCGGCTCTTAACCAAATATAAACGAACGAAATTCCGCTATCGAAATAATAAATATGTCCAGATTCGTGAATCAGAGTATACAACCTGAGCGTGACCGGTGAGGCACAACAGCCATTACCACTCGATGTCTACTTTGTATCACACACCCTTTGTCCCCGTCCGAGTACTTCTATCATAGGAGCGATGAGTAGACGGCGAACCCGGGTGTGTAATATACATGGGTTTGTCCGTACCCACCAACGGATCGCCTGACACGAGGGTTTCCCGGCTGACATAGCATGCCGCTGAAGGATGACGCCGGCCGTTAGTGTTCCGGGCGACATTAACATCTTTAACGTTATACTTTAAATACTGATAGTGTCTCGAAGAATAGGTGGTATAGAACATCAAAAGCGACCAGCGGATCACCTACTACTTCGGCACTCGTGGAAGTTCGAAGCCGACCATGGAGGAGATAGATTCCTTTATCACCGAGGAAATGGGACTGCTTCGGGACGACGGCGGTGCCAAATGGACCGAGGGGATCACCGAGCTCATCATGCTCGGCATGGACTCCTGGCGACAAGGTCAGGTCGAACGGGCCCACCTTGTTTCACCCGAGCGCGTGGAGTCGCTCGAAGAACGGAACCGTGAGCTCCGTGAGAAAGTCAGCGATCTTAAAGCGAAAGTCGACAAGCTGGATCGAGACGACGGGAAGATCGACGCCGCCGTCCGGGTACAGCGCATTGAAGCTTCGATCCTGAAGATTCTGTGTAACAATATCGGGGCCAAATCTCCCAACTATATGAGCATCGAGGCGGTCGCCGATAAGACCGGTCACGACTACGACACTGTCGTTCACTACGCGGTTATGCTGGCGAGAGTCGAGTTTGGAGGCTACGTCCAGTTCGACCGGATGGAGGAGAATATCAAGGTCCAACGCGAGGATGCCTACGAGAAATACTGTGAGGCCGCCGGTATCGATGGAGTCACACTCGATGGATGACGATGCGATTGGGGAGATCGTCGGCGAGCTACGGGACGAGATCAAAGAGCTGAGACAGGAAAACCAGCGGCTCCGAGATGAGGCTGATGCGGAGGACGTGAAGCCACCAGCACCATCCAACGACGAGATCGTAGAGTCGTTCTTTACCGAGAAGAACTACGCCGAGTCGTCCGAGCGACCGAAACGGTTCTCTATCAAATACTTCCGAGCCCACATCGATGACATAGATCTCAGAGATGCTACCACAAGCCATGCTCTCGACTTCGCCAACAACTGGACGGGCGAAAGTAAGCCCCCGAAACGGGCGACGATGCTCACCTACCTCAGGAATATCAAAGTTCTCTACGACTGGATGATGCGACACGACTGGGGCCCGATGAGAACGTCGTCGAAGACGCACGAGACCGGTACAAGTCACAGAACCGGAGTCGTATCAAGAGGTCGGGCCAACACAATAGGACGGTCATTAAACCCGAAGAGTACCTCCAACTCGTACGCTCGAACATGGGGACGCGTGAGAAATCGTTCCTCGTGCTGGCCGCCAAGACGGGACTCCGCCGGAAAGAACTGGTCTCGCTGAAAGTCCAAGATCTCGACCTCGAGAAACAGGTCGTGTACAACCGCTCTCCGAAGGGAGTCGGTGAGGTACGAGTTCCGAAGGATAGTGCCGATCAGAAGCTCCTCGACGACGAGGCGCGTGTCTGCGATAGAGGATTGGCTCGACACCCGTGAGGCCACGCTTGAGCGGCTTGAGGAACGGGGACACGAGGGTCGGCGAGGCGACGGGGCGAAGCCCGATAGCGAGTGGCTCTACCCGAACGACGCAGGTGAGAAGTTGGACCCGATGTCGATGTCCCGGTGGTGGGACAAAGCGACGAACAGGGCACACCACCGAGTCAAAGACGATGATCCAGAGTTATCCGAGAAGTTCGCCTCGTTCACGTGCCACGACGCACGACGGTGCTACACCTCGTGGCTGAACTGGAACAGTTGTCCCCGCGACGTGATCCAGACCCTACGAGGGGACGCTGAGGGGGATATGGTGGCCCTCTATACCCAACACGGTGAAGACCAGGTCCGACGGGAGTACGAGAAGGCGATGCCGACTCTCGGCTTATATTTGGGTAGTTTGGTCCATCCTCGGTTCTCGACCGATTAACGAGTAGACCACTCAGTCGCAGTATGGGGTATAATTGTATGTACGTATTGGCGCGTAAGTACGTATGTGCGGGATAATAGAGGGTTAGTTCAGACACAGACTGTGAGTGCCGGCCAACCGTTTGTGAGTGGCACCTTCTCAGTCTCCCGATAATACTACTCTGAGCCCCACACCCGTCCGTCAACCGAAAAACGAACCCGACATCTCACTCGTGGACTTCTGTTCCTGTCCGAAAGCTCGTGAGCTCGTCAATTCGACCCTCAAGATCCTCGATCTCTTGGCGTAGTTCCTCGGCATCTTCACCCTCCGTCGCCGCGAGCTGTTCTTTGAGGCCCTGGAGGCGTGTCTCCTTGACCTCCTCGTCGACGTCGGCTTTGCGGACGTACTCGCTCTCCTCGATGTCGTACACATCCGCCTCGGACAAGTCTGTGACTTCTAACGCGTCGTCGACCTTGCTCCGATCGATACCAGTCACACGCTCGCGGTCGATCCCTTCAGCCTCCAGCTTCGCCAACACCTCATCCTCACCTTTCAGCGACCGATTGCGACGGGTCGTGCGTTGAACAGAGCCGAACGGACCACTCACCGGACGGTCGTGGTGAAGCCGGGTCAGGAGCACCTCAGCGACATCCTGGCGGAGATCGTTGGCGTTGCGCTGGACATCCGATAACAGCGTGTAGAGGTTCACCAGCGCGTCCGTCTCCATCTCCGACAACGTGGTCACGTCGTGGTACTCAAGGGCGTCAACGAGCAAGAGAGCGTCCGCATACACGTCCAAATCCGGTTCTGACCGTTCTTCGGGCTCGGCATCGGTATCGAGAATCTGTGTTGAGGTCGGGCCGTCCATTTCGGTGATCACGCCCGCGTCCTCGTCGATCTCGAACTTGGGATGTAGGCTCAACACCGTCGGGTACGGGTCTGCGTCAGCTGGGAGCCGATCAAGTTCGAAGCCGCCCGGCTCGTCGGTGATACGTCGGTACAAAGTCTCAAACTGGTCGCGCTGAAGTGACCGCTTCTCGGCTGTGTTCTCTCCGGTGATGATGACGCGTTGCTCCTGTACGTCGTCGATCCGGAATTGGTCGTGCGACAGCGGCGTAATCAGCGTAGCATCCTCGGGGAGATCGTCGAGTTCGTCGAGGAGCGTATGCCAGTTCACGTTGAAAGCCATGTTCAGGCGAACGCAGACGGAGGGTAAAACCGTGAGGGACGCTTCTCGGGCTAGTCGAGGTCGTAGCCTGGGTGGCTGGTGGCATGAATGAGTTGATGGGTATCAAACACGGGACTGTCGGCGAAGAATAAATGTACATTATGTACAAATAGCACAGCCAAATGGTGAGTGTCAGAATGTCAAAAAAGCGAGTAAACATCAGCGTCGATCCCGACGTCCACGCCAAAGCCAAGCAACTGGGGTTTAATGTCTCCGGTGTTGCTGAACACGCCCTCCGAACCTACGTCCAGACGCTTCAACACAGCGACCAGTACCCATCCTCACCCGTCATAACCACACCGGCTGACTCTGCTGGCGACGAATCTCCCACCCCCAATATGACCCAGCATGCAGAGTCATCTGTCGAGGAGATCCTGACCGACTACGAGAATTACGCGAGAACCGTCCTGAATCGCGACGACACGACGCTCAACTAGCACCGCCGATACATCGGTCGGCTCCTGCGCCACGCTGAAGAACCACCCCACGCGATCGCTGAAGCAGACATCATCGGATACCTGGAGTCCGAACAGCCTATGAGCAACTCGAAAAAGAACAACATCCTCTCGGCGTTGCGCGTGTTTTTCCGCGAGTACCTCGACCGTGACGTAGCTGACGAGTTCGAGATGCCAACGACAGGTCCCAGCCCAACCCACGTGCCGACGAAAGATGAGCTTCAGACCTTCTACGCGGCCATCGAGCAACCCAAGTACCGAACGATTTTTTTGATGTACGCCACCTCGGGGCTCCGCTCGACCGAGCTGTTAGAGCTCACCATGGAGGACATCAACGTGGAGATGCGGATGCTCGTGCCCGACAAGCAATCCGAGGTCAAGAAAACATGGGCATCATTCTACAACGAGGAGGCCGAAGCCGCTTTCGAGGCGTTCAAACCCCATCGTGACCCCGACGACGAACGAATCTTTCAGGACAGCAAGCCGACGGTAAATAAGACCTTTCGTGATCTCTCTGAAGAATCTGGTGTGAAGGTTACGCCGCAGATGCTTCGACGATGGTTCGCCTCTGAGATGGCCTCGCTCGGTGTGGACGCCAGCTACATCGATGCCTTTTGCGGGCGCACGCCGACCTCTGTACTGGAACAATACTATCTGGACTACTCGCCACGCAAACTCAAACAGATCTACCATGACGCTGGATTAACCATTCTTGAGTGATCAGATCCACTCACCGGGGATTGATTCGAGGATCACCGCGTGATCGTCGTACACTCGGTCGATTTTATTAATCACCTCACAGAGTTCTCGCGGCGTCGGCTTACGGACTTGATCGTAGTACAGCAATCCGTGATTGATCTCGTCTCGGAAGAAGTCATTATCAGACGTTAGGAGAGAGCTCAGTCCGAACACGTGAAACGATATGCTGAGTTTCGTTGCCCAGAACGGACACGCATCGCTCTTCGACCATCTGATCACAGAGAGTCCGCATCGGCGTTAGGAGTCACCGTTAGATCCCGCCGCAGGTGCACGGCTCTGCTCGGAGAGAGCCGTTCTGGTGGTCTCCTTTTGAGTTTGAATATATTCTATCAACTCCGGATGTTCGTCGTAGTAGTCGAGAGCTGCTTGGACCTGTGCGCGATCGAGATCCGGGTAGTCATCGAGCAATTCCTCGACAGTCGCTCCGTGTTCTCGAGCTGTGATACCGATCGAAAACACGCTGATTCGTGTTCCCTCTATTCGTGGTTTTCCGTGGAGCACGTCTGGTGTTTTTATAATCCGGATAGTGGTACTCATTAACGTAGGCTACCTTCTGAACGAGAATAAACATTCGGCTGATTCTCGATATTCCTCGAACGCAACCGGCATCGTATGTCAAAGAGCATCAGTAGTCATCACAAGTGTGACACTGAACCTGACGATCGCCTGTTTTGTCGTCCATCATAGCGGTGGCGACGTACCACCGTCGTGGTGGCGACACTCAGAGACCTATCCCTTGTCGTCAATTATCATACTACTGTAAGGAGTGTTGCGTACTGACGAGAGCCTGGCATACCTAATGCGGGCGCGAAGAGCCCGACTCATACGGAGGCCACAGCATGAGCGGTAATATCGGCGAGAAAGCGCGTGCCGCGTTCCTCGCGTTCATCATGGTCACGTCCGTGATGATGGCGGGCGTGGCGTTTACTGGCTCTGCGGCGGTGGCCGACACCTCAGCAGGGTTCGCCGCGGCTAATCCAGCCGATGCTGATTCAATTATAAGCGACACCGATCACACATACTCAATCAATCTCTCGGCAACTGGAAGTGATTACAGTTCTGAGGTACTCGGTGATGCCACAAACGCTGATACGTTCACAATCACAGATAGTGACGATGGTTTCGATTACAGTGGTATAGGTGGTGCTGACGTAGCTATTGAGGTATTCGCTAGCGACGGTACTCACCGAACGACCTATACCGGTACTAGTGACCTAACCGTTAAAACTGCAGACACGGCTACGCTTGAGATTGACGTTGATGCAGGAGCGACCACTGGTACCACTGCTCTTAACCAAGATGATATCATCCGGATTTCAATCGGTCCAGCAGTTGACACCAACGGTGTTAGCCATACGACGGACACCGATGGAACCTACCAGTTGGATGCTCAACTTGCAACGGACGGAGACAGCTCAAGTGGCGTGACCGATTCGTCAACACTTGATCTGGATCTTCCTGGTCCCGTCAGTGGTGACGGCGGCATTTTGAGTATTCCGTCAATAGAGAATGCTGATCCTATATACACATACGTGCGCTGGTGAATATTGAGTGTAATAGAAAATATCTATCGGTAGACGTAGTTGGCATGTCGACGCGCAATAACTTTCGTCACTATAATTTAAATATTATCTGAGTTCTTGTTACACAGTTAGAGATCAGCTACATCTTCGATAGCGTCTGTGAGCATCTTGATTGATTCAATATCATGTTCGCCCATGTGTCCAATGCGGAAGGTTGTTTCACCAAGCGTCGAACCATAGCCATTTGAGAATTCCATATCATATTTGTCTGAGACAGCATCAATTGTAGCAGCAACATCCATATCTTGGATATTTTCAATACAAGCAACAGTCCGTGATTCATACCCCTCCTCAGGGAACATCTCGAAGTGTTCGCGCGCCCATGATCGAGTGTACTCAGCCATTTCACGGTGGCGTTGATTCCGCGCATCATGACCTTCCTCAAGCATATACTCCATTTGTTTTTGATAGGCTAACATTACAGGGATTGCGGGTGTTGAGTGTGTCTGACCTTTACGATCATAATAGTCGATACAGCGCTGAAACCCGCCATACCATGATGCGGACTCATTCTCAAGTTCACGCTCATACGCATCATCGCTGACAGCACAGATCGCCAGTCCTGGTGGCATTGCGAATGCCTTCTGTGAAGAAGTAAAAATAACATCAATATTATGTTTTTCAATATCAATATAATCGCCACCAAGACACGAAACCGCATCAACAACAAAGTAAGTGTCCGGATATTCAGCAACAACGTCACCAATCTCTTCAATTGGGTTACGGACACCGGTTGAACTCTCGTTCATCACACATGTGACAACATCGTAATCGACAGTGCTAGATTCAATTGCCTCACGGACATCCATGGGCTTGACTGCTTTTCCCCACTCGTACTCAAGCCGATCAACGTTTTTTCCAAGTCGATCGGCGACGTTTGCGTGGCGCTCACCAAAGCTTCCACACGTCGTACACAACATATGCTCATCAACAAGATTGAGCGTTGAAGTCTCCCAAAACTCAGTACCTGAGGCGGTGAGAATAATTATATCATTATCAGTCCCGAGAAATGTCTTCGTATCTTCAACAATCGTTGTGTATAGATCAGTCATTTGATCCATACGATGACCAAACATAGGTTGGCTCATCGCTTCGAGGACCTCATCGCGCACTTCTGTTGGTCCGGGAATATACAGCGTCTTATCCGGATAATCATCAGTATATTGTTGTTTATCCATTATGTAATCACCTGTCTAGTCTTTGCTGCGGACGGAGATGGAATGGCACTTTTGATTTGTGGCGGTCAACGTACCTCTATATCCACCAAGTCATTAAATCCCCCTGTGGGTCTTCGCTTCAATTCTGTGTAACAACCGCATTAGTGATATGATCTCAATCATAACACGTATCGGAACTCTATGGCGTCGTACCAGATTCATGATTATGAATTCTCTTCATCAGCTTTCGGTAAGATAGGTGATTTCACACTCAATTGAACGATTTAAGCTATTCGCTGTCCATCGGATCGAGGCGCGGATTCATGAGCATGCAGTGCGTATTAGCTGGTATGTCAGAGACTGAATCAGATATTGATACGACTTCGAAAGAGGATGCACTTCCATCGACAGAGTCAGAATGGCAAGAAATACTCACCGATGAGCAGTATGAAATCCTCAGAGAGCGTGGAACAGAGCCACGATTCGGTGGACCAAATATCGAACCGGACGATGATGGACAGTATCGATGTGCAGGATGTAATGCGCCGTTATTCGATAATGAAACAAAGTTTGATTCTGGGACAGGATGGCCGTCATTTTTTGATGCAAATGAGGAGGTAGTCGAAACACAGGTTGACACTCGACACGGGATGGAGCGAATTGAAGTGCTTTGTAGCCGGTGCGGTGGTCATCTCGGACACGTGTTTGAAGATGGACCAGAACCGACAGGTCAGCGGTACTGTATCAATGCCGTTGCACTTGATCATGATACGGATCAAGAATGAGTAATCTCACTCAGAGTTTTGGACGAATACCCAGATATCAAAATATACAGATATGAACTGTGTTGAGCTGAAGGAGTAGCAAAACCACCTGGTGATGACATCTAAGCAAAAATAAAATATCGATACAATATTATTATTTTAGACGATATAACAGTGTCCTTAGAGTGATATCATCGAGGTGAAGTACCTTGGGGACAGATATCTGATACTTTTCTGGTTAGGCTGCACTGCCCTGCCCCGGCAAGGGAATTTCAGTCAATTCCTCCCGATCCTCCTCCTTTTTTATGAGGAGTCGGCTGGAAGTCACACCCGAACACGTGGTGTGTCCGTGGGAGTGGGAGCCGATCGCTCCACCATGACCATGACCCGGTGAAACCCCTGTCCCCGTCGCACCGCCAATCGCGGATGGTGAGAGGGGTCACATTTCCAAACTGTCGCAGCCAGCAGTAGATTAAGAAGATCGTTAATTCGTCTGTGAGGTTTTCTGGCTGTGATTTTCGAGAAGACATAGTGTAGCGTCATAACTGAACTGTTCATGTCGACTTCACCCACGGTCACGGGGTCACATCAGTACAGTACAGTACAGTACAGTATCAAAGCCCCGACTCCGACTCCGAGGCACTCGCCTTGGTATATGTAGACGCCGCGGAAGACATGAACTAGTATCAGAGTATGATGATCGAATTAATTAGTAGAAAAGAGCACAAGCAATATTGAAGTAAATATTATTTGAGAGTATCGTCGTATTCACCGTCTTCCATGCGTGATTTAAATTCGCGTGGATTGTTGCCGTCAATCGTGACGCCAAGTGAGGTACAGGTACCGACCACTTCCTTTGCAGCATTGAATGTATCGTATGAGAGTAAGTCTGATGACTTTTGTTCGGCGATCTTTCTAACCTGATCAACACTCATATTCGCGACAAAGTTTTTTTGTGGCTCACCAGAACCCGACTCAAAGCCGGCTTCGTCTTTGATTAATTCAGCTGTTGGAGGGACACCAACAGAGATGGAGAAATCACCATCATCCTCATATTCGACGGTGACAGGTACTTCCATCCCATCGAATGCATCTGTTTCATCATTGATCGTCTGGACGACGTTCTGTACGTTCACCGGTGTCGGTCCTAGTTCTGGACCAAGCGGCGGACCTGGGTTAGCTTCCCCACCAGGAATGAGCACTTCAATAGTTCCAGCCATATATTATTGCACCCTATCGTGACTATTAACCGTTTTCTTTCGTCCGAACGGCCGTGTCAGACAGTTTCAGGTCGTTTTGTGACATCATCAAAATTAATTTATTTTAAATTGGTGTATGCAAGTACGATATTGCCGGGACGACGCTGGATGCTGGATTGTTGCTATATATATGATAATTGGAAATCAGTCTATATAATACTCAGATTCCATCCCAATACACCGTATTATGATTGTGACTATTGTATCGTCGTATAGACAACGCTGATTCAATGCGAAATCAGAGCTTCTCATCAAAGAGTACTGACCATACAGATAGTCCGTCTGAGCTTTTGAGTAACTCTATTATTGATGATAGACAAATCACAAAAAATTATCATTCTTCACCTGAGGATATGTGGTGAAGATACTAGATGTCGAGCTTGAATGGTGCAGCATCATCAGCACTTGCAGCCATCGCACCAGTGAGTGATGCAATGGCATCGAGGTCGGTCGTATCGACAACCTCGACTGGCGTGTGCATATATCGATTTGGAATACCGATATTCAACGCTGGAATACCGCTTCGGCTTGTATAGAATGCATCAGCATCAGTTCCAGTTCGAGATCCTGCTGCTTGTAGTTGGATATCAACCTCTGCTGTGTCAGCTGCATCCCGTGCAAGTGTCACTAATGTCGGATGATTTACACTACCACGAGTAACAACGGGTCCGGAACCAAGCTCAACTGGACCAGCACTGTTTCCTGGGATATCAGGATTATCGGTAGCATGAGTGACGTCAATTGCAACTGCCGCATCAGGGTCAAGATCAAATCCGACCATCTTCGCTCCTTGAACACCGACTTCTTCCTGAACAGTGCTAACAGCATAGACCGTTGCATCAGGTTGAGTGCGTGTTGCAGCAGCCCGAAGCGCTTCAGCAGCCGCCCAGGTACCAACGCGATTATCGAGCGCACGCGCTGCAAGCCGTGTGTCAGCGAGTGATCGAACGCGCGTTTCAACGGTGACTGGGTCGCCGACTTCAACGCGGGAATGTGCGTCATCACCGTCCTCAGCACCAATATCAACGAACTGTTCGTCGATATCATCATATGATTCACTGCCGGTGTCACGAAGATGAATCGCTGTTTGTCCAATAACACCGGCAACGGGAGTTTCAGCATGAACCGTCACATGTTGTCCCTTCGAGACAGTCCGGTCAGCACCACCGATGCGATTGATGCGGAGGTATCCGTCATCCGTGATATCACGAATGATGTACCCAATCTCGTCGGCATGACCAGCAAATGCAATAGAGACATCACAGGTAGGATCACCGTTATACACTGCAACGGCATTGCCGTATGCATCAGTGCTTACCTCATCGGCAAATTGCTGAGCATATTTTACCCATACTCGTTGACCACTCGTCTCAAAGCCTGATGGACTTGGTGTTGTCAAGAGTTCCGTCAAAAATTCACGTCTGGTGTCATCCATACTCTACATTCGGTCGAAAGGCCCCTGAATGTACCGTTCGGCATTATGCGAATATTCCAAAAAGTGACATTCAAATCACCATATCTACAACGAGGGATACATATCACATATCATTCTTGTTACATTACTAACCGATACTGATTAACTAGCGACTGCACGTGAATAGCATATGACTACTTCAACTGCTCCTGGGAAGGTATATCTCTTCGGTGAGCATGCAGTTGTATATGGTGAACCGGCAGTTCCATGTGCAATTGAACGACGTGCCACAGTCACGGTTGAGCGTCGTTCTGATAACCATATTCGGGTTGAAGCACGCGATCTCAGTTTAGACGGATTCACTGTTGAATACACCGGTGATACTGAGCATCGCCCTGATGTTGATGTCCCAACTGCACTTGTCGACGCTGCGATGGGATATGTTGATGCCGCTGTCGAACAAGCACGTGATGCCGCAGAAATACCGGATGTTGGCTTTAATATTACCATCGAGAGTGATATTCCGCTTGGTGCGGGTCTAGGGTCGTCTGCTGCTGTCGTCGTTGCTGGCATCGATGCTGCGACACGTGAACTCAACACACCACTTGATCGTCGTGAGGTTGCACAACGTGCGTATAACGCAGAATATGATGTCCAAGATGGACAGGCTTCACGAGCAGATACATTCTGTTCGGCAATGGGCGGTGTTGTGTATATCGAAGGCGATGAATGTCGGCGGCTGACAGCTCCGAGTCTTCCGTTTGTGATCGGATTCGATGGCGGTGCAGGTGACACAGGCGAACTCGTTGCCGGAGTGCGGAGACTACGCTCACAGTATGAATTTGCAGCAAAGACAGTCGAAAGTATTGGCAATATTGTTCGACAGGGTGAAACACTACTTAACAACGCTAATCCAGAGACTACCCCAAGACAAGGACTCCTCACAGAGCTTGGTCAGTTCATGGACTTTGATCATGGGCTACTCGAAGCACTTGGCGTGTCATCGCGAACACTAGATAATATGGTTTGGGCTGCGCGTGAAGCCGGTGCACATGGTGCCAAGTTAACCGGGGCAGGTGGTGGTGGGTGTATTGTTGCACTTGATGAAACGTCAGAGACAGAAACGGCGTTAGAATATACCGCAGAGTGCCACGACGTTTTTCGAGCAGAACTGGATCGCACTGGAGTGCGCGTTGAGGAGGACTGACAATGTCAGAGGAAACTGAGGAAATATCTGTTTCAGCAAGACCGACTGCGAGTGGTGAAAATATGACTGTGCTCAAACTCGGTGGGAGTGTCATTACCGATAAGACGACGCCAGAAGCAGTTGATACCGATATGCTTGGATCAGTCACTGAAACGATTGGTTCAGCATTTATCCAGGCGGAATCAGCGCATACCACAGATCATGAACAACATGCGGTTGATGCGTCGGAAGGAGCTGCCACTCAATTAAATCATAATTCAAACACCGAGCATGGAGGACTGATCATCGTTCATGGTGGAGGGAGTTTTGGACATCATCACGCAGAACGTCACAATATAACTACAACATCGGGCACTACTGATGCAACCGCCATTTGTGAGGTTCATGATGCAATGCAACGGCTGAATGGCACTGTCGTTGAGGCGCTTCATACGGTCGGTGTCCCCGCAGTCCCAGTTCACCCACTGTCGGTTGCGACCCGGGACTCAGATTCAACGCTTGAGATACCAATCAGTCCCTTTTCGCAAATGCTCGCACAGGGATTTGTACCGGTCACGCATGGGGATATTATTATTGATTCACATTCCGGAACAACTATTCTTAGTGGTGATGAGATTGTCGTGACAATCGCAGAAAAACTCACTGCTGACCGCGTTGGACTTTGCTCGACGGTTGCAGGTGTCTACGATGATAATGGGAAGATAATTCCAGAGATTACAGATTATGAGTCGGTTGCAGGTGTGCTCGGAGATGCGGACACAACCGATGTCACCGGCGGGATGGCAGGAAAGGTTCGCACGCTTTTAAATCTCAATGTCCCTGCACATATTTTCGAACCAACAGCACTCAATGGCTTTCTTACTCGCGAAGATGTCGGAACAACAGTTAATTGATGTTTTGAATTCATAATATCAATATCAAATGAGTAGCACATCAGTAGAAAATGTGTTATTAATTTAATTACACATATCACTCAACAGTGATTCATCTAATAATCAATATTCGGTATTAAGCTTAATGTTCAGTTGTCGCGTTGTCGGCACTATCGGATGTATCTACGGTGATATCAACACTGAGACCGTCGTGGGCAAATCTGACTTCCCCATCATACTCCTGTTGAATACGTTCACGTATCGTCTCATGATTGCCCTCTGTACGCGGAAACAGATGTGTGAGATATACACGACCGACTGTGACTCCATTAAGTACACTCGCGAGTTGGGATGGTGTTGGGTGTCCCGAGACATCAACCCCATCGGGAAATGAGCAATCATGGATAAGAACGGTAGCCCCATCAGCAAGGCGTGCTATCCTGCCTGTTGCCTCTGTATCGCCGGAAAAAACAACGGTCGCTGAGTTATTTGTACCCGTTTTTGTCGTCTGTGCATCGGTGTCCACATTCTGTGTTGGCTCAGTGATTCGATATGCGAGTCCATCAACTGAATGATCAGTTCGTTTGGCTTCAATATCGAAATCTGCAACAGTAAATTCAGTTGGTCCAACCTCGCGGATACGTAACTCAACCTGATCTGAGAGATATTCGTGTATTTCGAGTGAATCATCAACGAGTGCCTTTGTTCCAGCAGGTCCGACAATCTCAAGATAGTTTCACCAGCCAGCCACCGGGCTTTGATTAACGGGAGTAAATCCGCGACATGATCAAGATGATGATGTGTCAGAAGCACCGATGAGATACCTTCATATCCGACCTCAGTCGCGGCGAGACGCTGGAGAACACCACTACCACAGTCAACAAGCAGCGCTCGATCTCTGTCATCCGTAGTAAGTAATGACCCTGTCTGTGCACGGTCAACGACCGGCATTGGACTACCTGTTCCAAGAAAGGTCAAGCGCATGTATGTGCTAATGTGACGGACTGCAAATGCATTCGGAATGAAATATCGAAAGTCAATATAATAATATCGTGACTGATTTCAACACTAACTCGAACAGAACCGACTTACATCCGTAGCTCAAGTCACTTATCATGTCTCAGCGTGGGCGGACGTTACTTCGTGAAGCCGCAGAGCGGGCACGCATCGATGAGAATAAACCATCATTCACGTTCGACCCAACGACCGTCGAGATCAACGACGCGGATGTGCTGGACCAACTTGATCCAGCTGTTCAAGAATGGTGGGTCAGTCAGTTTGGTCGATATGTTGATGAAAATGATGGATTCTTTACCCCACCACAACGAGAAGCAATTCCACTTGTCGATCAAAAAGAAAATGCACTCGTTTGTGCACCAACAGGATCCGGTAAGACACTGGCATCATTCACCGCAGTATTGAATGACCTATTTAAACGCGCTCGTAGACGTGATGAAGGACTTGAAAATCAGGTATACTGTTTGTACATTTCACCATTAAAATCGCTTGCAAACGACATTCACCGGAATTTGGCTGTGCCCTTATCAGGGATTCGCGAACGGATAATCGCGACAGGGGCGAACGATACTACTGATTTTGATTCTGATAGAACTGACCAACCAACAACCGCCGCAGCCGCAGACGGAAGCACTGATGATGAGGATGCGGGTACAAATATTAATGTCAGACATGCGATTCGGCATGGCGATACTGATTCAGCGGAACGACAACGAATGCTCGAAGAGACACCACATATTCTTAATACAACGCCAGAAACACTTGCAATCTTACTCAACGCTCCAAAATTCCGTGAGAAACTCCGCAGTATTGAATATGTAATCGTTGATGAGATACACAGTCTTGCTGCCAACAAACGTGGTACGCACCTATCGGTCTCACTGGAACGACTTGAAGCGCTCACGGAAACATCACCAACACGAATTGGTTGCTCAGCGACAGTTGAGCCACTTTCTACAGTTGGCGAATTTCTAGTTGGATATAATGATGATGGCACTCCACGTGAGTACGAACTTGTTGATACACGATTTGTCCGTGAATTTGACATAAGTGTTGAGTGCCCAACTGATGATTTAATTTATACACCCCGTGGTGAGGTACAAGCACGATTTTATGACCGTCTTGAGCAACTCATCGACGATCACAAGAACACAATTGTATTCACCAATACACGGTCAGGGGCTGAGCGAGTGCTCTCGACACTTCGAAACCGCTCAGAAACATTCGATGAATCAAATTCTGGGTGTCACCACGGAAGTCTCTCAAAGACACGACGACAAGAGATTGAGTCGGAATTAAAAGCAGGAACGCTTGATGTTGTAACAACCTCAACAAGTCTTGAACTTGGAATCGATATGCCGCATGTCGATCTTGTTGTCCAGGTTGGGTCACCAAAGTCCGTCGCTGCATTGCTACAGCGAGTAGGTCGTGCGGGGCATCAGCTTGGGGAAACTGTCGAGGGGCGAGTAATTGCACTTGACAGAGACGAGCTTGTTGAGTGTGCGGTAATGCTACAGAAAGCCGAATCAGGGTTTGTAGATCGGGTATTCATTCCTGAAGGTGCCCATGATGTTGCTGCTCAACATATCTATGGAATGGCAATCAACGCAATCAGACGAGAAGCTACCTTTCAGGAGATATTGACGCGCGCATATCCCTATCGTGAATACAATAATAATGATTGGGAAGAATTGCTTCGATATCTCACCGCAGATTATGATGGACTTGATGAGAAGAACGTCTATCCAAAGATCTGGCGAGATACAAATGACGCCCCATCGGGTGAACATCATCATGAAGAGTTCCCCGTCGGTGCTCCCCTGATTGGTAAGCGAGGACGACTTGCAAGAGTTATTTATATGACGAATATTGGGACGATTCCTGACTCGTTTTCGTGTACGGTCCTGACCCGCGGTGAGGACAAACAGGTTGGCACACTCGATGAAGATTATCTTGACACACTCGAGAAGGGTGATGTATTCGTCCTTGGTGGTGATCGATTTGAATATCGATATCGGCGTGGGTCAAAAGTTTATGTTGACCGCACCAGTGAACGCCCAACTGTTCCTTCTTGGTTTTCCGAGCGACTTCCATTATCATATGACCTTGGTCGAGAGATTGCTGCATTCCAGGGTGAACTAATTAATCGACTAGAAGCGGATGGAGCAGCGGCAACCCGTCAATGGCTTAATACATTTCCAGTTGACACGAATAGTGCCCAAGCGATTACCCGCATATATGATCAACAACGACAGTATACTGGGGCGACGAGCGTCTCAACAGATAATCGTCTCGTTGTCGAGGAAGAACTCGATAAAGACTCCTATCGGCGGCGATTTTATATTCATTCAACGTATGGTCGCCGATTTAATGACGGGCTTTCGCGATTACTAGCATATCACTGCGCGCAACAGGCCAATGCAAATGTGAAGATCGCTGTCGCCGATAATGGGTTTACGCTCGTGATGCCGCTCAATCGCAAGGTGGATGTTGGCGCGGTACTTGAGTCAATCGAGCCATCAGAAGCACGATCGGATCTCCGATCAGCGCTCGATGGGACTGATCTTTTGAAGCGGTATTTCCGAATCAATGCAACACGGTCGTTGATGATTTTAAAACGATACAAAGGATACGAGAAATCCGCCGCACAACAACAGGTCTCCTCAGAGATGTTATTGTCATTTGCAGAGGAGCTTGATTCATTTGCGGTGATTGATGAAACGTATAGAGAGATTCTTGAAGATAAGCTGAATGTAGATGCAATCGAAGGCGCGCTCAGGAATATTCAAGCTAATGAGTTGATTGTCGAAACTGTCCAGGTTGATTCGCCCTCGCCGCGGGCGTTTGGACTTGCGACTCTTGCAGCGAGCGATGTCGTGCTTGCAGAGGACGAAAGTGCTGTTTTACAGGATTTCCATGCTCGCGTACAAGCAGCAATTGGAGATGAAGAAACAGCATCTGAGACGGAAACACAGACATCATCGAGCTAACTATCAGAATTATAAAATTAGCGCAGATGTATGATAGAGAACGGATATTGCTTCTATTCAACATGTCAGCGCATGAGCGAAGAGAATCCATTCAACCGAAAATTAAGTTCAGTAAGATCATAAATAAATTACTGATTTGCCCATTCAAGAAGTTCTGCATAGAAAGGGTCTGATGAAAGCGCGGTTGTGTCACCGACAAGGACGAGCCCTTTTCGAGCGCGGGTAATCGCAACATTGACTCGGCGGGTATCTTCAAAGATCGGTTCCTCAAGTGAGTTGGTCGCAACAAACGAAATAATAACTATTTCTTTTGCTGATCCTTGAAATCGATCGACTGTATCGACTGTTACTGATGTTCGTCGACTAATCGCAGCGACCTGTGCTCGAAATGGGGCAATGATACCAATATCAGATGGGTCAACACCAGCGTTGATGTATGTTGTGACGATATCTGCGATGTGGTCAGCCTCGGCTACGTTTGTGTTTCCATCCCGCCTGCCCTCAGGATCGATAAAGGCCACTGGGTCACGAAGATATGCTGGAAGCGTGTCCTCTTCTGTTTGACTGTCGTGATGTGCGCTCAATTGCTGTTGTTGTCGATATCCATCACCACCATCTGTCGTTGGACTCATCGGTGGCTCATCAAGAAGGTCGGTTGGTTGTTGTGTGGCGACTGTCTGTGTTGCCGGTCGTAACGCACCATCATAGAATCGTTTCGATGAAAAAGCCTGAATACGCTGTGCCATGCGGTATTGGCGATCTAATAGAACTGATGAGTTAGGATGCAAATCAATGAGTCGTTGAAAAAGCGACGTTTGAAGTCTGGTATCAGCACGAACAACTGGTGGTAGCTGTTGATGATCGCCAACGAGCACAACACGGTCTGCAAGAGCAACTGCGGCGAGTGTGTTTGGTTCGGTCAGCTGTGACGCCTCATCGATGACCGCAATATCAAAGGACTGCTCACGCATGACTCGCGAGCCACACGTTGATGTCGTCGCAGCAATGACCGACGCCGACTGAATTGCTGTGGCGCACACTTCAGGAGATCCGGTCTGATCAAGTTTGATATCCTGCATTGCATCAGCAACCCCTGAATCGGTTCCGACGCGGACGATATTCTTATCCGAGACATCAACATCTATATCACGGACGGCTGTAAGCGCATTGTCAACCGCACGGTTAGTAAAGGCTGACAACAGTACACGTTCACCGCGAGCGACAAGAACTGACAGCAGTTGTGCAATGGTATATGTCTTGCCGGTTCCTGGAGGACCGTGGATAAGTGCAAAATCCTCAGCGTTCACTGCACGTCTTACCGCGCGATTTTGTGCGTTATTGTTCGAAATATATGTTTCATCCGCACGATCAACAAATGTTGGTTCGCGACGGTCGAAGAAGACTGCCTTCTGTGTCTTATCACCACGAAGAATGAAGTCATCGAGTGCGGTCAACATTCGGTCAACACCAATCTCAGATGGATATACGTCAAGTCGTCTGAGTGTGATCTCTTCATCTGCAGTGACAACGACTGTTCCCTCACCATCACCATCTGCATCAAGAGTTCGTATCCGACATACCTCTGATTGTCCTGTGATTGGGTCTCCGTTGCTTCCAAGGGCAATATCTCCACTTCGAAGCTTTGAGACAGCATCATCATCACGAGTTGCACGAAGTTTCCATCGACCGTTATCGAGCTGGGTAGTTCCCGCTGGTGTAAGGTCAATCAACGCTCTATCATCAGCAGCTCGCTCAGCCGATGATTGCGTCCACAACTTCCGATATTCGTCATGAACGGCGCGACGTTCGCTTTCAATTGCCTGATAGAATTCCTCAAGATACTCTCGTTCGTCGGCTGGGAGTGCCTGCCCGACCTGTCCAGCTTTCGATTCCTGGTCAAGTCGACCAGCAACGACACGGCAGGTGTCTTGTTCAAAGCAGTATTCACATATCGCATCTGCTTCATGTCCGGTTGGAATAGACATATCATACTCCATCGCAGCAATCTCATTTCGCTGACGGACGACAAATTTCAATAACCCAGGACCAATCGAGAAATCCTTCGCTGGAGAAAGATCGCCGGTCTCCTCGGTCCGGTCAACAGCTGTATTTTTCGTATAAAGAAGCGTCCCTGTGTCAACGTCGATACCACGGTTAACAAGAATGAGTGCATATGCAGCCGCCTGAATCTTATCTTGGAATCGGGGATCGCGGTTTGTATTCTTACCAGTTTTGAGTTCAACAGGTGTCCCTCGGCGGAGTGCATCAGCACGTCCTTTGATCCCAAACATTGGTGAAATGAGTGTTTGCTCTGAGCGCCACGTGTCTTCAGACGGACCAAGTGTTCCCTGATCAAGCCAGCCCTCAATTGCAGTCGCATTCTGTCTAACTTCCTCACGAACAGCATCAGCATCGCGACCGAGAAGACCTAATTCAAGTCCAACCTCCTCAACACGGGCATCAATTGAGGAGGCAAGATCACGACCACGGAGGAGGTCGCCAAAGACTTCATGTACGATTGTTCCTTTCACCACTGGATATTTCAGCGGGATTCCAGAGAGTTTATTCAGATAATACATCCGTGGACACTGTACCCATGATCGGATGTCCGTGACATCAACGATGAATGAGGGCTCAAGGATGACATACGAATCACTTGTCGTTGAATACCGTATGTCACCATGATATTCATCGATCTCAATCTTGCTCACAAGCAACTCCATGTCGGGTTCGGCATACGTCGCCGTTTCCGCCCAGTCACCCCACAGTGTGAGCGTTCGTATTGGGGTATCTGGGAGAGATGAATCAGAAATGGTGAGTTCGTCCGTCTCATTCTCCGGAAGATCATCGACACGGAGAGTTATTTCGACAAGCGATCGCGATCCCTGGTCTGTGGTGACCTCACGTTCGTTATCGATCTCGATGATCTGTCCGCGGAGTTGCACGTCGCATATCTCCGGGTGGACGAGTAAGACGCTATCGGTCGCATCATGACAGATAACTCAAAACTGACCTCAAAATATCGTCTGCCATCTCTGTAGCCGTTATACTCATTCACCCGTGGCTCCTTATATTGAATATGCACATTAGAGACTGGCAAGAGATTCTGACGGATGTAACGGAAGCAGATGTCGATCCAGATGGGTGGCGAGCTGTTGCCGGGACGCGGCAGAAAGGTCTTGGTGAGGATCTCTTCTTAGGGCATCCAAATGCTGGGGTGTATGAGCTGAAAACATATGCAAAGAATCCGCGAGAACTTCGAGGCGTTGGAACTCAGGTCGCCAGACGGATCGATGATGAACTCGATCCCTTGCTTCCACAGCAAACACAACAACAGGATAGTGAACTTGATGAGCAAGGTCGGTTCGCGGTGCAATCACCACCGACTGATGAGGAACATGCGAAGTCAATGGCAAAGCGTCTCGAAGAGACGGTTCGCGTTCATGCCGAGGCACCAACCTCATCTGATGACTTCTTCACCGACGTCATGGATGCGCTTGAGAGTCCGGCATTTGGTCCAATGAAATATGAATTCGATGGGCGACCTGAGGAACTGAATGAACTTACTGAGACGTTCGAAGATGCTGATGATCTGCTTGCGAAGGATCTTGATGACCTCGTCGAGACTGATGAGGTAGGTCGTGGGTTCCAGTAATCATACAGACACCATCGCGGATCACATTATTTTTTGATATAATGGCAAATCACAGGTAGCAGAGATAATTCGTCGTAATCACCAGTGTCATACTATTTGAAGTATGATGCAATGTATGGTAGCAGTGTAATGGTCGGACCAAGCATGACCGATGACGAGCGGACAATCGCCGGTCGGAATCTAAAGATTGGATTTATCGCGCTTGTCAGTGCATCCGGGGGACTCACTGCATTACAAGCTGGCGGTGGAATCGGTATCATCGCCGCTGGCTTTGTTGGCGGATTGGCGCTTGGGAGCATATTATTATGGTTTTTAGTACAATGGTGGCAGTCTCTGTTTTCGAAAACGGAGCGTCGAGAGACACGGCGGTCCTAGCGGTTGAGAGACGCTACTCCCTTCTATTCACGCATTCTCAGGGATTGACACGCCGGATCCATTGTTGTGGATTGTCAAGTTCAGACTCATCTGGTAGGTGGCGTGGGTCATCCCAGACAGTTGCCGCAGCCTTGACCCCACGCCGGTCAGCAATCGTCTCAAAGAATTGGGCTCCACGTTCATACTGTCGTTCCTTCATACCAAGTCCAAGTAATCGTCGGAATAAACGAGCGATTGGTCCGCCACCACCTCGGCGAGCATCAAGTTTAGCACGAAGGTCCGCATATGCCTCATCGAACGCCCGGTCCATCAATAGCTCTGCGTATCCCTCAACGGCAGTCATGACAACATCGACATCACTGAATGCAGATCGATCGAGTCGTCCGCCTGTGAGGGCTTCAAGACCAGATTCAATCCGGTCTTCTAGATGTGTTTGAAGCCACGGGGCAGCACCGAATTCAGCTGCATGTGCTACCTCATGAAATGCAATCCACCGGCGAAAGCGGGGATACTCAACATCTAATTCTGCGGCAACAGCAACAATATTCGGATGGACAAAATATAATTCGTGGGCATTTTCATCTGTTGTTTGGCTGGCACTTGTCTCAACGCTATGGGTGTCATGATTCGCTGTGTTCGAGAGAAGCTGTGGATCATACTGTCCAAGAACGTTTCCCGAGAGGAATGCTAATGCAGCCGCCATTGAACCGGTGTTGACCATTCGAGTTGCATACCCAGAGGGACCATTCAGCGCATCATTATCATCAATCAATGTCGCGATATCAACTGGATCAAGCATCCGTTCAAAGGTGTTAATATTTGCATCAATCCAGTGATGGCGATTTTGCACCTCGATCGTCTGTGGGATATCAAACTCAAGCCCACCAACAGTTTGTAGTTGAGATCGAGCGTCGCGAACATCGTTTGCGTATGCACGACGCTCCGAAGCATCAAGTGTGAGTATCCCCTTATTACGTGCTTGTTTTGCCGCTTCTGCAGTTGCACGCCAATCAATCCATTCCGTCTCGCCGCCACGAGCGTTAGCAACAGCGCGAGCGCTCTGATATAGACTCATACTACAATATAACTTGGAAGGCTCAAAACCCTTATTGGCGAATACGTTGGCTGTAATCAAACTAATAGCTGTTTATTATACTGCAATACGGAAACTCCTCATCTGATACTAATTCGGAAAACACAGGCCCACCTGTCGCTCTGTTGACGATAGCACCCTTTGGCTTCAACGTCCCGTACTACTTTCGACCACCGAAACAGCGCACATCTATATACTCACGAATATCAAAAGTTTCCATAACATATTAATATCGATTATTTGTCTTGGCTCTGATTTGAACTCAGTAATCAAGCCTGGAGTGAGCTGATAATTGTATCCTGAGAGATGAATCTGAACGTATGGGTAGTATCAGTGTCGCTGTACAGTGTATCTAAAGATAGTTATGCTGTGTAGATTCACTTTTATATACGCACAGCTCGGACGTAGTAGGTTGAAATAAACAGAGTCGTTGTATCGATTATACTGTTTTTTAGTTCAGATCTCAGCCTCGAATTCGTCGAGTGCGTACAGTGAATCAGCCCCACGACGGTCAAGTGTCTCATTAGCGAGAAGCCAGTAGACAACAGAGAGTGCGCGTCGACCCTTATTATTCGTTGGAACAACGAGATCAACATTGCTCGTTTGATTATTTGAATCACACATTGCAATGACCGGGATACCAACAGTGATTGCTTCCTTTACTGCTTGTGCATCGCCGATTGGGTCAGTGACAACCAGAACATCAGGTTCGATATATCCTTCATAGTCAGGATTCGTAAGTGTTCCAGGAATAAATCGCCCGGTGCGTGCACGTGCGCCGACAGCGTCTGCAAACTTCTCTGCAGGGAAACGTCCATACTGTCGCGAGCTTGTAACCAGCATCTGATCGGGATTATAATTCGCGAGGAAATTCGCAGCCGTTCGGATTCGTGAATCTGTCTGGCTGACATCCAGCACGTAAAGCCCATCATCACGGACACGATGGATGAACCGTTCCATATCGTTTGTTTTCTGCTGAGTTCCAATATGAACACCAGCAGAAAGATAATCCTCAACGGGGATGAGAAGGTCTGCCTCTTCATCCGGCATCACGTCCTCATCAAATGTTGGTCCCTCGAGTTCATCATCAGGTTCGGCATCAGCACCTGTTTCGCCCGCCTGGGTGGCTGTGTCTCCCCCTTCCGCAGTAGCGTTGTTCGCGGTTGGGGTACTCTCGGTCGATTCATCGGTCTCAATATCAGCGTCGGCCTCGGTCGTTGTGTCAACGTCAACAGGGGACTCGTTGACCACTGCCTCGTCGTCATCAACAACTTCGACCACTTCGTTATCGTTTTCTGTCATACTGCGTCCTCCGCAATGCGGATAAGTTCGTTTAGTTTCGCGGTTCGCTCACCTTGGACCGTGCCAGTCTTAATAAATCCAGCATCAGTCGCAACAGCGAGGTGTGCAATTGTTACATCCTCAGTTTCACCTGAGCGGTGTGAAACAACTGTCTCATATCCATGTTCGCCAGCTAATTCAATCGCATCAAACGCATCGGTAAGGGTGCCGATTTGATTTGGCTTGATCAAAATTGAGTTCGCAGCATCAGTATCAATACCGGTCTGTAGTCGCTCAACACTCGTCACAAACAGGTCGTCTCCACAGATTAACGTTTGATCACCGACGCGATCAGTGAGGGTAGCGAATCCCTCATAATCATTCTCATCGAGTGGATCCTCAACGTAGACAAGATCATATTCTGTAATCATTTCAGCGACGTATTCGACCTGCTCTGTGGTTGATTTGACCTCATCACCGTAGACATACCCACCTGCATCAGCGTCATACAGTTCTGCAGCAGCCATGTCAAGTCCAAATCTGATCTCAAAGCCAAGATCGTCTTCAACATCAGCAACCGCTTTGTCAACGAGGCTAAATGCTTCAGCATCACTGATAGGTGGCGCCCATGCACCCTCATCGCCTTTCGCAGCGGGCACACCACGTTCGTCAAGAATCTCAGAGACACGTGCATGGACAGCAGCATTCGCAAAGACAGCCTCTGCGATATTTGGTGCCCCAATTGGTGCTGATAGGAATTCTTGAATGTGTGTTGCTTCTTTAGCATGCTCGCCACCACCAACGACGTTCCCAAGTGGGGTGGGGAGTGATTCCCCGCGGAATGTTCCGCCGAGATGTTGATATACAGGAGCGCCAAGAACATCTGATCCAGCTTTTGCAGCAGCCATCGAGATTGCAACAGCACTGTTCGCGCCAATCTCAGAGAAGTTGCCAGTTCCATCTGCCGCATGTAGTGCAGCATCTACTTCGCGTTGATTTCCAGCGTGCACTGTGTCGATAAGCCGAGGAATAGCGCGTTCACGAGCGTTTGCGATTGCCTCAGCGGGATCAAGCTCGATTGCTTCGTACTCACCAGTACTTGCCCCACTTGGCGCTGCCGCTCGTCCAAACCCGCCGGACTGTGTCAAGACATCGGCTTCAACAGTCGGATTTCCTCGTGAGTCGAGAATACGACGTAGTGAGATATTTGTTATCTGTGTCATCGCTAATTGTCCTCCTGTTTGACAGTGAACGGAAGAATACCCGCATCATATTCCTCAGCAGCAACAAGGATCGGTTCGGATTGTTCAGTGTCGACTAGCACAGGGGCGCCGTAAGAAATCTGAAGCGCACGTGCGCCAAGAATACGAGCTTTCTCATACCGATTATACGGTGGCTGTGTGTGGGTTTGTGAATGACTCATGGTATGAACCTGGTGGTCTCTGTGACTGTGATTGAACCGAACATTTGTGTGTAATTGCGACTGCAGTCACAGTAATACGGCTGTCGATGACTGCGATTTGTGCTGTTCCGATTGTCGCGTGTCTGATGTGTATCGATATATTGTCTAATGCTTAAGCGCACGCCCAGGCTACTATTAGTACCGGTTTTGATCACTCGACTTGGCTGTGCGCTCACAGAGATATTATTATTGATATCAGTGTGAATGTCGGTATTGGTGCCGGTATCGATACAGGGGTTAGTTCCTGTCCATCGACTTAATATAAGAGTATACTGATTGTGGCTAGGGTCTGGTCGCAGTTGTCCACGTGAGAACAGCGTCAAGAAGTCTTGAGTTTGATCTTGACGTGAACCGCGACTTCGACATTGAACTTGAATTCGGGTCACTGGTATGGTGCAACGACATCGACAAGATCTCGATGTGAGACCATCATTCGACGACAGCAATGGCGTTCAATACCAAGGTCATCAAGAACCTCTCCTGGATCCTCATTACCATCGCGTGCCCGCTGTTTGAATTCGTCCCAATGTTCACTAATAACGGTACCGCAGGTGAAACATCGGACAGGTATCATCATACTATGCTCACCTCAGCGGTATGATTTTTGATAGCGGGCACGGGCACCTGGACCACCCCATTTTTTCGGTTCAGACTGTCGTACGTCGTTGACGAGTAGTGATCGATCAAAGTCCATGTATGCATCACGTAGTTCTGCATCGTTGAGATGCTGAACCAATCCACGAGCAATAGCCGTTCGTGTTGCGTCTGCTTGCCCGGCAAACCCGCCGCCAGAGACAGAGATATCAATATCAACCTGTGATCGGAGATCATCG
>KB659958.1_pt194 | contig 30870 bp, 41 predicted proteins | sample 558768 | NCBI scaffold set KB644980.1 | reverse complement strand
AGACTGTTGAGTAAGTCTCCGTTAGACGAAATGATTTTGAATCACGGCTTCAAGAGGGAGTCTTCGAGTTGATATACGAGGGAAAAGTAGACGAAGAGCAAGCGAAATCCCTTGCCGACGACCTCGCAGAATCAGTTAGTGAGCAGTACAGGTGAAACAGAGATTGTTCGATGGAAGACCGACCAACAACTGCGTGGGCGATTTACTCTTGTGCGTACAGCACCGTGCGTTGGCACTCGGGACAGATGATATGGGACTGGTGTCAGGCTTCCTGACATCAGTTGGTCAAGAAAGCCCTCCTCCGTTGAAACGATTGATAATTGTCCGTGACTTTCGGTCAGGTCAGTTTCATCCGCTCTCATGACTCCTCATAGTCTGGGCACGGCTTCTGAGATGGCATACAAATATACAGCAGGACTCGTTTCAATAATGGCTACAGTCGTAGTGCTTCCGCAACTTACTCTATCCACACGCTGTGTCTCAAGGGACCCATTCGTTCTGACGGGCGACTCAGACTAACGGTGTCACAAACCACTTCCACTTGGGAACGGTTCTGCGATACTTTCTCAGCTCATATTCACCGACACTCATCAGATTCTCACAACACGGGGAATTATATCATCAATACTCATACCATCTCAGTACGGGTACGGGTACGTAGTTCAGCTTGGAAGAACAGCCAGTGTCAACGGCGATGACGGTCGGGGAATCCTTTGGGGTTCTGTTATTGATTTGCGTCAAAGCTAGAGACGCTGGAAAGCCCTTGGTTCAAGTCCAAGCGTGCCCATCCGCCTCGGTCCAAATAGTACAATCTCTGTCAGCGGTCGTCTTCATACACACATCAGCCGTTCCAACAGTGGTCGTATCAAGAAATTACGCCTTGTTGAGGCAGATGACGAACTACCCAGACAGTCCTTTTTAGCTATCGAGGAGCAGATATATCCTTATGAATACTGTCAGAGGTGGTTTGTAGCGGTTCCCGTCACGTTCGGCTTTGTCGGAGAAGTTGAGCATTCAGATCCAGATGGGCGAACGTGGTGGATGCGATTCTACTCCGATGATACTGAGCAGATGGGGCTAGTGACGTGTAGTGATGCTCTTCCAAAGCTCTATGAGGACACGACAGAGTAGTGTATGAAAGAGATAATCGGTTCAGAACGATTTTGCTGGCATATGAGGCGATTCCAAAGCACTGTGTGTAGTCAGACACCTCCACAGCGAACAAAACTAATCTAACCCCCACATTTCCTATCAGTATTAGGATAGTTTCAGCAGGGTTCGGTAGTGTACCGTGGTCAGTCCCGCCACTCGATAATCAGCGTCGGAACGACGTTACCGACACCGTGGAGCACAAGAAACTGAAGGCGTCGGTTGTCAGTTACTCTCTTTACACCGAGCCACGAGATGATTCCCAACACAAGGAAGCCAACTCTGATTTTGAGTTCTGTACTGACCAGACCAGCTTCTGGGTTCGGGGACTGTTCTAACATAACTCACATTTCGACTTCGGAGAACAAATAGTCCTGTTCTGACGAATTTGACGCCCACCCGTTATCAGCTGGTGGGCACTCTCTGAGGATTATGACGACCCCTTATCGCTCCGTACTGTGCTGGAGGGGTGAGGACACGTTAGTCGAGTCCTGTGCTAAATCAGCGATGTATGTCCATCCACAGCGGTATCTACTTTTGTTGACCGACGAACAAGCGGAATAGAGTAGCCATACTCAGGAGGATTTGGAGATGGACTGGTGGAAACGACTGTTCGATGCAGACCGACTGATACCAATCATACTCGGATTCGTAGGCGGAGTAACGGGGCTATCCTTCTCGCTTCAGGGTACAGGCGAGAACGCAGTTTCCATTGGGTCGGTCAGCGTAAACCCACTTCAGTTGGGGGCTTGGGTGTGCGTGTTTGGTTCTCTCGGGATTTCTCCTAATCAGGCATCTTCTACCTTTACCGAGACGGGAATCCGTATGAGTACCTCCCGTAGCGGACGGAACGAGATCTCCTTGATAATCAACAACGAATCAAAAAAGACCTCTATTGACCACGTCAGGAACAATTCAAAAAGAGCTACTCTCCCTCGAACAGGACACGGCTATGCCACGAAACACCTGAAGAGAGACCTGACAGACACGTCCAAACGGCACTTTCTACGAGTGATGAACGAGCCACAATTACAGAAAGAACAGCAGTAGAGATACTATCACGCCGATTAGAAGCATAGCGACGAGGATACGGCTCGAAAGGGGACTCAGTTCCTCATTAGGGATTGCCTCAGGCTCATAGACTCCAGCGAGGATTGCACCGCTCAGACACGCCAGCGTGATGCTTGCGACACCCCAAGCTACCGAGGTCCTGACTCGGTTAGAGCCGTCTGCCCCATCCAGAGACTCATCACAAGCATCGAGAGGGCGAGTCCTGAGCGACGGTTCATACTCTCATCCTCGTTCAGCTACACATATTATCGTCGACGCTAAGGAGTTAATCGTATATACTCTGCTTGTCATAGTTTCAAGATTCTCTCTGCTCTCCAACTCCACCACGAGCCCCGCTCTCTTGCTACGTACATTCCAAATCAGGGACAGTTTTTATATTCTAATTTTCTTTTGTTTCTATTGCTGGAATGGTACAAGAAACCGAACAAATTGGTATTGAATCGCTAATTGACAAACTATTCGACCGATTTGGGCATATCGCTGAGATACACGTGGCACACATACCGTCTGCCTCAGAAATCGCACAACTACACATTACAGTTCACACTGGGGAAGCAAACTCGCTTGAGCAATCTCTTGACCTCACGCGTGCCAACGAGGTCACGGTTGATACGGGAGAAGCATACCCGCTCTTGATCCCGTTCGATATGATAGCGACTGTTGACGGGCCTGGACATGTCCAGGGCAAAGAAGGGACGACTGTGTATATGGCTGACAACGTGGTGGGAGCTAAGTCTCGTGAACTGGAGACTGGAGTATCAATGCTACGGCAGAAACTCGCTGGCACGTGTCCCTTGTGTGAGGCAAAAGTCGACACATTCCGTGACCACTACAGAGACAGTCGTACGTGTCAAGAAGCAGAGCGGGTGTGAGACTCCAATTTCTTTGAGTGTCGGTTCTGAAATTATGAGCCGTCTGAGGCAAACATAACCCGAACACGAGCAGGGCTTGAGATAGCCACAACGCTGATTGGTGCGTCTTACTCTCTCAGTGAGCAGGTGAGAACTAAATTTATTACAGACACAATTATTAACTCCGATATGCCACAGATTGTACTCGCAGGCATATCCATCTTCATTGCCGTCTTGATTGGATTCAGCACCTCGATCATACTGAGTCCTGACCCAACAGGTATAATGCCTATTGTAGGAACAATTATTCTCGGTGCTGTGTTGAGCCCGATTTGTTATCGTGGATCTCAGCGGATGACTGCTTGAGAAAGTCCTCTAACATATGTGACACAGGACAGGACAGGACAGGACCTACAATTATCTGACTCGGGAATTATGAGAGTATATCACTTATGAGACGACACTCAGTGCTCGGACTGACGCTCCTTCTGATGAGTCTTGTCTGGGGACAGACTGCGGTGTTTCAGTCAGATTCAGAGCTTGTCTTCCTGCTCACGGGTGGTTCTGCTGTCGGTCTTGCGTGTTTTGGTGGGGCAATAGTCTCTGGCGTAATCACACCACAGTCGATTCCTGATGATGAACTCAGCCCCCTCGCAACTCGTCTCCTCGTTGTGTGTGCGAGCATCGGTCTATTTGCCATCCTGCTCATATATGCTCTTGTTCTAACTTGAGACGACTAGAGAATAGGGTTAGTCTAATACAGACTCAATTAGTGCTAGTGCATCGGCAAACACGTCTCACCAACTGACGGGTGTAATATGGACACATGAGAGCGACGAAGAGAGGTCTTTACTCAAATCCTCCCCAGCAGAACCCGACACTCAACCGTTATCCATCGACTCCTTTGTTTCACGCATCGGATGAACCGCACGTACTCGTCTCGTCTCGTACACAAGCGATGTAGAACCGTGGAGCGGGGTTGATACGCTGATGATTGACAGTGGCGGGTACTCACTCTGCCGTACTGACCGCACCGACTACAAAACGCCTGATAATGAGTATCTACAGTACTTGAAGACACACGGTGCGGATTACGCTACGCTGCGAGACTATCCTCTCGGGTCAGACCCTGACGCCAGCATTGGTGAGTTGCAGGAGCGAACGACGAAACATCAATGTGTTCGATGATGACCTCGGACTCCTCATCTCGAATTGTCTCTGGTTGATAAGCCTCGATGATTTTGTTCTTACTCGGAAGTTGGTCGAGCGTTGTCTGTTCGACCAGATCCACGCTAACCTTCGAGTTGAGGACACGGCGTTGATAAAATTCGTATTCTTGACCGTTCGTGAGAATCCCCCAGTTTACCTTCTCCCCCCGCAGGTAGTCTTCAAATTTCTCTCGGAAGTCGGGAGTGAGCGGAGTATCTACTCCCTTTGCTTCGAGGAATGCGACAGGTCGTCCGTCGAGCACGAGAGCATAATCAACCTTGTATGTGCTAGCGAATGCTTTGACAGAATACTCCAACTCGGTGTTTCTCGGGATCTCCCACCCAAGGAGTTCAATAAAATCGTTTAGTATGGACGCCTTCATGGTTGCTTCCCCCATCTGCGGTGAGTCTTCAATATCAGACTGAGCCGAGTCCACGTACTCTGTTATCGACGCAGAATCCATTACTGCGAGATACATTTACTGCATGACTGTAAGAAGCTAAGGTACGGGACGGGGTTAGGGTATCATACGATACTTTCCACACCTACACAGGACTCACTCATTACAGAGAACCCACTAATCGCTCGGCACTAAGCAATCACAGACCACATTCCAGCGATAACTGCGATGAGAGTCAGCACTACCGTAGACCACACTATTCGGTCGTCAGGAATTGAACCAGACGAATTGGATGAGAGAACGGCTTCAGATACTGCACTGAATACCATCGCAATTCCGCTAATTGACAGGAGTATTGGAACGAGGGACACTTCCCCCGAAATGACACTATTCAGACCCCTGAACCCGAGAATACCGCCACAAACGGTAATCGAGCCGTGATAGAGGATGGATTTGCCCATACTTACAGACTGGTCAGACCAGTATAAACATCTTTTCTTCACTCATAGGTAGTATTCAATCCGCATACAGGGTCTCACGGCTGATCCGACTGAGAGATTGTGAGATAAATACTGTGATAACTCTCCTATGACGCCTTGAAATGTGGGATGGCACATGTTAGAGAGGGGTGTTCGTGGTCTCACACTCTCTCAGCACTGCTGAATTACGGACTGCCTCTGAACAGAGAAACCGACGAGTCATACAGTAGCTCCTCCGAAGCTGGTAAAAGACAGTTAGAATGACTGTTGTTCTCTGGCGTTATGAGTTGAACCTCGATCGTCGTAGTTTGCTCTTCCAACGCTCCCCTGTGGTGCAAGAGACATCAGGGTATGATATAGGTCATCACTCGACTCAAACGTGTCAGGTGGGTCATCAAGCAGATCAAGCATCTGATCAAGTGTCGTTTCAGAGCCGTCCTGAAATTCGATTGTCACATTTTCACACCTGTTTGCGATGTCGTCTATGCTGGCTGGGTACTCGCAATCGCACAACTCGGTCAGTGCTTCCTCAAGATCTGTCATATACTATAGTTACGCATCCGACACACGTATGAATGTACCGATGTGCAGAATAACCTAGAATTACATCAATATCTTAGTTTCTGAGAGCTTTGAACCACACATAAACATAGTATTATCCAATATAATATGTCGTTCGACAATTAGCAGAGTATAGTATGCTTTGTTGTCTGAATAGGCATCAGGTGAAGCACGTGTGTCTTTGCTCTCTGCGTGAGACGGGGTCAAGAAAACCACGACCCGACTCCCAGCGTTGCCAACTCAGAGACGAACAGTGGAATCTTTACACATACTGCATCGTAACCTTCATACCTGACAATCGAAACCTGAACCTCTCTATGAGCATGGGCATTCCTCAGTCGGATGATTGCGGGTGGGGGTTATTACGATTATGTTCAGACTGTTGTAGAACCCGTCTCACGACATTCTGCCTTCCTGTCGGGAATTAGTATTGAGTGTTCACCTGTGTATCAACCGTCTGAATCTGTTTCAGACCAGCATAGGAGAACACCACCAGCAAGAAGAGAGACAGTGCGACCTATGTCCGAATCCAGCTCTCGGAAGGATCGAAGATTGTGGGACTAAGTGAACATGATTCGAGAGGGCCTAAACTGTACGTTATCGATAATCAAAACATTGAGGATATCGAGTCCGAGGAAAAGATTGAGCAGCACTTTGAGGACGTGACTGCGGTTACTGAGCGGTTTGCAGAAGAATACGGCGACAAAGACCTAGACGAGCTGAAGAGAATCTCTACGTTTACTGACGGGGGGAGCTGAGCGGTATTAGCTCACGTATAGGAATGATATGCAGTAGTAGAACACTTAGTCAAACATCTTAATCACCGTAGCAAAGTCCACTTACCGTCGTTTGGCGATCTCTTTCCAGCAAGATACTCAACTGCACAGTGGCTACACATCAACTCTACGTGATCGATATTCTCAATGTCGTGTTTTGCGACATACCAACCTCTCTTACCTCTGAAATTACAACAACTTAGCTTCTGCCGCCCGTTAAAATCTACCTCGAATAATCCATACTCTGTCTCTGTGCCACTATTTTCACATTCGAATCGCTGTGATAATCATTATTATTAAGAATTGAATCCTTCTGAGAGGAATATAGAGACCCTCGGACTAGCCCTGTTGTTGCAATTGGAAGCGAAGCGTCAACAAGACAGAACTGAATGAGTACCTGGTGGATTCTGAGATAGCTGTATCGACTTCACCCGCCGATATCCGACGGTTAGGATCCTGGGGAGTGTCTATACATACCTTGTCGTTCGAACTTGTCTCACTCTCAATATAGTCTCATATGCGGTTTTCATTTTTTATGCTAGGTAGGATCCAGAGGACAGGGGATAGCAAGCCTGTCGCTTCCATGGAGAGCCGTCTTATAATGTGAGTAAGAAAAGACGCAAGGGTATGTCGGGATGTCATACTGATATTTCCCTCGGCAGAGAGCGTACTCTTGTCCCGAGAAGCTAGATGAACGCTCTTGAGGTGATGAATTGGAAGAATTGACCGATCGAAAACAAAATCGAATTCATGGGCTGGAAACACAACTGACGGAACGCTCTCAGATTGAGGAGAAAAACGAGAATCTGCCGGACAGGATTCGTGGTGAGCGCTCATATCAGGATCGTCGGCAGAACAAACTCGATGAAGGATCATTCACTCAGAATCATCAGTCTCTATCCCCGCGAGAACAACATATGAGTAGTCCTCCACAATCGCCGAGTGTACAGTCCCCAGAGTACAACGACGCCTGTGACGCCCCCTGAGAGGGTGTGGAGTAGTGTCCTAAATGAATCAGATATAGAGTTCACAGTGGCAGATATTCAGAGTCGATTGAGACGAGATGGCTACGAAGAGGAATCCAGTGATGAGACCATCAAACGTGTGCTGAGAAGTATGGGTGAATTGAGTATTATTCAGCGCAAAGACGGGTTTCCATATTATAAGAAACAAACTGACTGTGAGAATCTGTAGAAAGATCGACTGGCGGTGCACACATTCGAAGAGTGAGTTGTGTGAGTATAGCGGAGATACTCGTGAGTGATTATTTTCTGAAGACAGAGATATAACACAAAGTACTTGCCGTCTCTGCAGATGATAACAGACGCCTCGTGTGGGAGAAAAGGCGGAGGCGTCCGTCATTGAATCTGCCCAAACTATGACACTGATGCCAACTGGTATCGCCGTTGGCGTAGGCGGACACGACACGGACCAAATCAAACGAGATAGGACACATTTGATTTGTGCTACATCCGCGAGATTGTTCTCACACTGAGAGGCGGTAGTCACCGTCATCGGCAGATTACGATGGCGACGACTGTGTGAAAACGAACTGATGTTGGGACTTCCATCCCCAACTCCAAGCTAACTTATCCTCCGATGAACACACCGGAACTTTTCTCGAAGATGTAGCATTTGCACTAGTGACTGCGTGTGCTAATGATTGTCGCCGTGGCGTATAAATCCGGACGCGAGTACACACGGGATTCGCGTCTGGGAAGTCATCGGGAACCGGTCAGTTTGATATAACAAGAACGCTGTCGCGATCTGCAGGATCGAACCTGTATGTTCCCGATCGACGTGGCAAGTGTTCATGATGGTGTTCATACTGCAGTCACAGAACTACGGAGAGTTAGTTGTGCAGGTGCAATTATAATTGGGTAGTTGGCTCTGCTATTTTTTCCGATAGAAGAACATTCCCTTCCTCAATATCGTGCTCTGTCGTCCAGTTTTTGTTAACCTCTAAGACGTACTGACCCTCCCCTGAAAATCGTTTGTTGCTCCCATCTTCATCTGGTCCCGGTGCATCGGCGTGGTGAATTGAGGTGATCATCCCCTCACTGTCGACATACATAATGTCAATCCCGAAATCCATCTCTCGCATAACGAAGGTTCGCGAATTGTCTGAATTGAACACAAACAGCATTCCCCGGTCCTCAGGTAAACTTTCCGTCTCACTAAGTCCAAGATACCGCAGGTCGCTTGTATCGGCGATCGCTGCTGTGATCGTCCCTCGAAGTCTTCCACCGGATGACTCTATCTTAATTTCAGTTGTCTCATAGTCGCTATGAACCTGAGTCGTATCAGAGTCTTCTGCAATTGTGCCTGATTGTCCTGTTTCGGGTTGAGTTTTGCTGACGGTAGGAGGAGGAGCCTCAGCAGTTGTGTCCGATTGTTCTATTGAATCGCCGACACATCCTGCCAGTCCGGCGCTGGCAACAGTAATGCTCACATATCGCAGCCATTGACGACGAGAACTTCGGAATGTCATGTTCAGTAAAAACCAGTAAATCCGTTAATAACTGACCCTCCCGATTCCCGTATTCGCGTCTGATTTCTTAATTCAACTGAGGGTGAGGGTGTGGGCGTGATCGTGCCCTATCCCTCACGATTCTTTAGATTAAAACTGAGAAAATAATGAATGAGTGTTGCTTGTACGTGTTGCCATTGGCGACGATTAATTACACAGTGAGCGCACATCGCGTATGCGTGATTAGTAATCATCGCTAGCAGCTGCAATCAAGATCGGCGACGGATGCCGGCGTTATCGTAGCCGCGTTTTTACTCGTATTGACAGCCCTCTTTGTGACTCGCCAAATCACCAAGTGGCAGTATTGTTTCAACTTCGCAGCAAGTCCACTCCACTCCACAATATCAAAGCCGGTGTAATTACCGAAGGGGTCTCTTTCCGGACGCGGACGAGACCAACTGGTCTCGGTCTCGGTCTCGGTGGTGTCGTTGATCTCCTCGCCAGTGTCACCGTCCGGCGTTGGGACCTTCGGCGAGGCATCACCGTTCGCGCCAACCGTCGCATCGATTCGAATCGATCTGACTGTCACCGAGTGCGTCCGCCAGAGCAGGTCGGTCGCCTGCTGCAATCTCAGCGCGTCAGATGTAACTTAACTGCACGCCTCACAGAGGAGTGGATGAAGCCGAGCGTGGGATTCTGACTAACTGACTCTCTGAGACTCGACTCGACTGTGCAAACTCCACAGTGACAATCATCTCATCGGGAGTAGAGGGTACTATCGTCTGCTATCACTAGAAGCCGTCAAAGCGAGATCAAGAAAGCTCCCAACGGCTAAGAGAATGACATGATGACGAGAAAAGCTGATGGAAAGTATCGGTAGATCAATAGCATGCCCGCTCAGGAATGTGACCACCCCAACAATGCCGAGTGGAATGAGCGAGACACGTTTGAGATCATCCACTTTGTCATGTGCGTCAAGTGTCAGTATAAGAATATAGGGCATGAGTCCACCCAGAAGGATGAGTTGAATAGAGCTGCTTCCGGTCAGAAGAGCACGAATCATGAGTAGGATACATCCGATTGTCAGTGCCCCGAAGAATAACACAAAAGCATAATCCCATCTGCGAGGCTCATCGACACTCTGGAAGACCATATCGGCGATACGTGATGATATCTAAAAATGGACACTGTTTGAGCCTGATTAGTTGTTGGGTACTCATGAACGGGACCGGTTTCCCGGGGGTCAGAACGTGGATTCTTGCGCGATCTGTCGATATGTGATGGTGTGTACATATATTTACTGACCCTCTATTTTCGAGAACTGGAGAGTATGGGCTGCTATTGCTAGATTTGTGATCTGGAATGAATGTGACCGAAGTAATTGACCGTATTCCCTTGGGGCAAACCCGAACATGCCGTCGAAAAAATTTGGCTGAGTACTACATACAATATTCGGATGACAGTTGCTGTGGATCGGAATTTAGGAATAGTGGAAGAGATACGTGCAGAATGTACACACTAACAGACAATTACCTTCGAATCTGAACAACGCTCAACTCGGCACAAAAGGCTCTGATGACCTCTTGGGGCAAAAGGTGGATCATGAATGTGAAGCAGACATAACAGGGCAGTCTGATGCGGTTCTCATGTACAATTGTGGTGTATTCCAAAGCAAGAACGGGTCGAACGAAAACATAATCGAATCCTAGAACTCATTTGAGAAGGGGCGACTGAACCTGAGAGGTGCTCTGTCGTGGGGTTGGAATTATCACTGGTGGACAAGCATAGCAAAAGTATGGTTGACGTCGAGTGGGCTTTGAGTCAGCTTGAACAAGTCTTCCACTTTGAGGCTCATTTCAAGCTGGTTCTCGGAGATGAGCTTGCCCAGATGTATGGAACTGAATGAGTTCGACTAGAATGGAACCCAAAGCCGGAAGTTACAGTCGATATCGGAGTACGACGAGGAGATGCCACAATTCCTATTGAGCTGAAATACAAACCCGAAAAGACGACAATTAAAGACGCCGCTTTTGAGGAAACCTTCCAGTTGACACACCAAAGTGCAAACGACCTGGCTAGCTACGGTTATATGAACGATATCAGCCGTGTAGAGCAGGTTGTTGCCGATCAAGGAAGACACGGGTATGCGATTTTTATAACAAATGATTCGAACTATTGGACTTCATCAGCTCATCAAGCCCTTTATGACGAGTTTCGCATCTACGAAGGACGCGAATTTGGTGACGAAAAATTAAGCTGCGAGAGCAGCGAGACTGGATGTCGAATGGGGAACCGATCAATTTGGACGGTCAGTACGTCGTTGAATAGGCTGACTATGAGTATCGTGAGGATATTAGTGTCTCGTCAAACTCTGAGTTCCAGAGTTTGGTACTCAGGGTAGATACACAGGTGGCAGTGGACGAGTAAGAGAATATAAGCTGATCTACCTCTGTGAACTAATACCGACACCGACCTCACAAATGCCGACCTTACTGATACTGACCTCCTCGATGCGGGTCTTACCGACGTCGATCTCCCAGCGGCGTGCGAGATTCTGAGTAACGAATCCACACTGTACCCACACAGATTTGACGAGTTATCTGTGCGAGGACAGTAGATTATCCTCAATCCTGGGGGTCTTGATCAGCGTCAATTGAATGTGAGGAGACCGCTCTCTTATTGAGACGCAATGACAATACACTAGCCGATGAAGAAGTCTCTCCCGATAGGTGTCCTGGTCGGTTGCTTCGTTGGGGGTCTCGTTTACCGATACCTGCTTTCGGATTGGTTTGTGACCGCAGCCATAACAGCGCTCTATAGCGGGATCGGATACTTTCTGGTAGCGTATGACATCTCACTCCTGTGCGGAGACGAACAGTTCAGTTTCCAGGATACATACGACAGACTCGGTCATACCATCAGTCTCTTTGGAGTGAGTATCGGTCCGTGAGTGCCGATAGAGTATGTTGATTTCCAACTGTCTGAGACTGCCGGAGTTCTCATCTTGACAACTGGTATCGTTGCGTATCTTGTGATTCTCTCGGCTGCACAGAGTCGCCAGGCAAAGAGCACCTAATCTGTTGTGCGATCAATCTCAATCCCGATCTCGGCAAGTGTGACTCTGAGGAGATCCCCGTGTGCGGTGGGAATAGTTGCGTTGTCTGCGAGAATCTCAGCTCAAGAATGGTGAGTGCAAGTCAAGTCGTGACAAGAGGAATGCAAACAGATTCACAGAGAACTTCCTAGAGACAGTGTGAGAATACCTCTCGATATTAGATATGTGGATCATTGATAAAGAGCCCATACACAAGTAAGATTATTGAGGGGACTCCCCCGGTGCCCACTCCAACAGGAAATGGCACTGCCGTTATCACCGACGTGAGTATCCCACACAGAAGTGGAATCGGGAGGATAAAGAGAAGAAGATCATATCGTGATTTAGTGAGACAATCTCATCGGGAGTGGGGGTACGTGATCACGCCGGGAGCAGGGGTGTCTTGTCTGTGAGCCGGGGCAACTGGTCGAATGAACAGGCACGAAATCCCCGACTCGCGAAGACAATTATCCGGATGTCAAATTAAATTAACTGTTAACGCAAACCCCTCTGGAGTATAGCTTTCTCTCTGGAGGAGAGGGGATCGGAATCGGTGATACCTCTCACGAGTATAACGGCAGGTGAGTACAAGAACTGCGACTTGTACTCAACCAATAGAGTTTGATGAATTCAAAGACGGGAGCATAATTTCGCACTTCTAATCGCAAATAATTGATGACAGTGATCTCGTCTGGAGGAGGGGGTCATGCAATTGCATCAGTCAAAGAAGATTGATCACGTCATGAACAGTGGCAGTATCACGGGTCCGCCGACATACACGAGGAGAATACCAATCGCTATCCAACTCATGGACAGATGTGTCAATCAACCCGCGGACTCATTAGATTACTGGATGGACCAACCCTCCCAAATGGCTCCCGTACGTCATCCTGATTGGTGTTGGAGTCATCGCTCCAATACTGGTGACTGAATATATTAACGCAAACGAATCCCCCTTAGAAGGGTGTTCTCGACGCAACTGAGGGGGGTGACACGCAGAGAAAATCACATCTCTCGTTTTGCACAGTGGGTGCGTGTTTGAATGTGCAATAGTCCCGGATTGAACCGTACCGTGCCCCAAGATCATGGGGCACCCCTCACCCCTGGTTATAAACAAATGAGAATTCAATCAACCGATGACCGTGAGCAACTCTGGGAGAATCTGTGTGAAGCAACCGATGAACAAGCACGGAGCAAAGCACTCGATACAGCTCCGAGATATTATCTGAAGATGTGCGGTGGCGTGAAAGCGTATGGGCGAGGTGACGTGCAGCGATTGCTTGATGCAGCTGAAGAGCACGGATCACTCACCGCGCCGGAGATTGCAGCCATTCTCGATGAGCGGGAGCTGGTGCTACCCGGTGAATATGAGACACGCTCATCGGGTGGCAAAGAGTAACTCCGAAGTCAGTGATATGCGAAAGTACCCGTTGAGTGGAACTTCTGATTGAATGAAATGACTAATTCCTGACTTCGGAGTATCATTGTTTTTGATTAGAGATTGAAAACAGTTCCGTGCAGCGACGGAGATCGGGACTGCCGACGAGATGTAATAGACACGGACTTGTGCAAGACAACGATGCGTCACACTCACCGTGTGAAGACCGTGTGAGTTCAAACGTTCACTAAACGTTTCACACGGGGCAAGTACCGATTACAACAATCATAGATCCGAATGGTGTCCGTGTGTATATAGATTATACATATTAATTGTGAGGCTATTGTAGATTCAGATTACTGCTAAGAGTTGGAGCGTGTTCATGTCAATTGGACATAAACTTACTTTCGTGAGGGACGTTAACAATATACTTACCTGAGTGAAAATATGGGTGAGCAATCGAGTCTGTCAAAGTTTGGAGCAGAAGATTCCATGCAAGTGAATCAATATGAGTGTAGAATCTGTGGGCGTTCGTTTGACTCGAAGCAAGGTCGCGGGACTCACAGAGTGTCACACTCAGATGAACAAAGAGAGCAGACACTTATATCGGAATTACACAGAGTATCACCGGCTACTATGAGGATGGTGGTGATCCATATTATCTTAAACTTGGTGACACACCCTCAATACGGGATCGATTTGCAGACTTACTTCGGCGGTCTTGAACACCCACTCCCACTCACGAGCCGAGAACCCAACTATGTCTTGAGAGCAGGGAAGCGCGACAGGAGACACTACTCATTGGTTAGTCGCTACTGACACGCCACCGGGGGTAGCATCGGTGTGAAACTACCCACCATACAATATAACCTGTGTTAGAGTCCGTGTTCATCGCGGATACTCCTCTTCGGTAATCTGGATATTGATGAGGGCAAAAGCTAATAGCATTTCATGACGGCTGAAGAGCGCATGAGATTTTTATATTCGCCATCGGTTTGTCAGATATGCTTGATGTGAATGATGTTGATGACCGTGTCCAAGCACTCTTTCGAGCAGGTGCTTTCGCAGCCATTCTGACTGCTGGGACCTGGGTGTTCACCGATCGGTCACTCATCTCAGCCGCAGTTCCGTTTTTTCTCATTGTCGCGTGGCGAGTGAGTGAAGCATTTCTTCAGCCGTATGATATTCCATCAGGTATCGACGGGATAGGCATTGGACTACTTCTCACCGTTATCAGCGGGTCATGGCTCATTGTTGGGACACCCCGACCATGGTTTCCTGTGATCGCGCTTGTGTGTGGGACTTGGTTCACTACTGACGGCTATAAGACATATCGTGATGGACCACCCGGTCAGTCGGCTCACTCATATTTTGAGCACACTGACAGTGGGATTGAAGCGATTCAACGAGTACAACGAGCGGGTCGTATCATACGTGCGGTTCGTGAATGTCCACAAACACCACCTGAGGTCGCAGCGGATGTTGGAATCTCTGAAAAAGAGGCGACAATTGCGCTTGAGAGTCTGACTGAACATGGGATGATAGAACAAGTCGGGTGTCAAAAAAGGGATAATGTAACTGATGAGATTGGGGAAATTGACGGCTCAGACTCAACGACTCACAGGGGCAGTATCATAACTGCCGAGACGGAGACGCATGCTGATACGAGTGAGCCGGGAGATGCCGAGAGAAATAAATCCCCGAGTTCTGAGACACAGACGCACAGACCAGACGCAGACGCAGACACAACACAGCTATCCACAGAGCGTGAGTCACAACAACAACAGCATCAGCAAACGCTATACCGCGCGAGTGAGGAAACATTCAGTGGACAACACAGAATCATGCAGGGACTTCGGTGGATTCCACAGCGATTACTGCGACCGTTTCGATAACTTCTCACGACGTTGAGTGAAGTTTGAACGTTGAATCAACGTTGATAAACGTTTAAATTTGATTCAAAAGAAGAGAACTATCATTCTCTCTGTCGATGAGTGAGAGTTAAACGTTTGAACACGTACACTACACGTTCAGCTATGTTCTTGACCTGCTGATCAGCGCATCGCCTGGGCGAAAAGTATTGTAGTTGCACAACTAACGGCAAGAATCTGTATAACTGAAGCACTAAGACGATTGTCTCAGCTGTGCTTTCTCGAGGATGGAAATAAATAATCGACGAGAGACACGTCCAAATGTGGCACTGAACTCGGCTTTCACGACAGGACTGATGCCAGCAGTCCTGATTATCGCAAGCATTTCACTCCTCACTTCGGTTGGAACCGTAACCGTGACCGCTCAGCAGATTGACATCCTCCTCCGCCTTTAGACGGAGGAATCCTGAGTGTTGGAGATTTCAGGTTTGCAGTCCCACCGAACATCCAGACAGTAAGAATCTGAAGGGATGTGGACTGTGGCGGATAGAGTGGGACAGCTGGCGATGGGAGTGCCAAGCCCAGCCCCGCCCGGGACTCCTATCCTCCGTCATATGCGGACTCCCAGAGTTGTTTTTGCCTCAGGGCGTCCAGCAGACCTCAACGGACTCGGAGTTCCTTCGAGTTGTGCTTCCAGCAGTCAACTCCAGTCCAGTCGTATTCTGTGAGAATACGCTGGTTATCGACTGGGTCCGATTCGATTATTGCTTGGTTGCTTGGGGCGGGGCGGGCAGGCCGCCATCGGAGGACTCAGCAGAATCACTCTGTTCTAGCTTAATTCCTATCTTTTAAAACGATTGCTTGTCAGTTGAAACGATGGATTGTGAAATCTCGGGCTGGCTATCACACCGTGGATTGTTACTCGGGCGTCGGATTCATTCTATCCTATCCTGTCCTGCGGGTAAAGGCGCAGGTATTCTCCTTGATTCTGTATAATACCACAGCCACAGCCACAGCCACAGCCACAGCCACAGCCACAGCCACAACAACACTAACACCAACAGTTCTCCCTGTCAATCTTTCTCTCATTTGGACCGGCTTTGTGTCACTACTTGTGGTAGCTGTCCTGTGTGTGCCAATAGCGGTCTTAATATACAGGGTGCTTTTTTCTGTAATATCTCTCATTATGAATCGATTATAACCCACCGTGCTATTATGATAACCCATACAGATCGGCACAATCTTCACCGACTCCAAATCTCATCGGCTTCGCGATGGATCCGTCGCCCAGAGTATTCGATAGGTTGCTGCGATGTCGACAGGTCAGTCTGTCCCATCGTCTGTTTAATGAACTGCGATGATGCGCCGATTGCGAGCGATGAATCTTCTGTGCATCAGGCGATGAGTCGGCCAAGCAACGGTGGTGGCGAGTATCCCGGATACTTCCCCAGACGGTGCAGGATGAGTATCCAATCATGGTGAATCTCTGAATCAAATCCGACTCAGTCCGGCATATATTAATAATCCAACAGGAATAAAGAGAAACGGACCAGCTACGACTGTGAACCCAATCGCAGTCGTTGCTGCGACTTTCTCAGAAAAATACATTCCGATAGGAACGACAAGAAACGAGAGTGCAAGTGCGGTTGCAGCGCCCATCACAGCCAAATCGCGATCAGGTCGGTCTGTCTGGGTAACCGGAAGGTCAAGCGTCTCAACTGCTGTGTCAATGTTGCTCACTGGACCAAACTGTATGTCTCGATCAATCTTGTCAACAGTAATATCGAGCGTGCCAGTATCAAGAAGACGGTCGGAAACCGCGTTTTTCACCTCAAACTCGGCTGTATGCACCGGTGCAATCCATTGTGGAGCATCTAAGACAGTATCATATGCAACAATCGACTCACCACGCCGTTGATACTCGATTGTTCCATACCGCAAATAAAAGCTCAGCACTTGGGCACCGAAGACCGCAAGTGGAATCATCATCGCAACACCGATGAGTAACGGGTCCCCGATGATGACAGCAACCGCAGGAACCACGAGCGAACCAACACCGAACCGATTGAAAACTCCCAGAATAATCGTCCAGATTGATCCTAAAAGCACCGCACGTCTGTCAGTGCTCACCCGTGCGCTCACCTCCGCATCAGGGAGCGTCAGTTCTGGTTGCGGCTCGATTTCATCCTCGTCACTGCGGGACATCTCAAACACGCGGGGGATCTGTTGACGAATGAAATCAGGCAACCCTGCGAGGATTGACGTCTCAACATGTTCGGCATAAAATCGACGCACCGAAATGATTGTTTTTATGATAACAATAAGAAAAACTAATACACCACCGGTTGCACTGTCTCCAGCAGTACTGAGAATGCCAACAGAGACAACGACTGCGGAAAACTGCGCTGGTGTCTGAACGATTGCTTGTGCAGAAACATCCACATATTCATTATCACCGATATACTCAGTGATAAATTCAAATACCTGCATACCGACTAACGCCGCAATACTCAGAAGGATATCAACTGAAAATATGGACTCAGGACCCCCAAACCACAAAAACAGGACACTGAGAGGAGCCCCAACTGATATCCAGAATCCAAGTATTGTGAGTGCAAATGGAATATTTCGAGGGTAGATTGGTGGCCATCCATTAAATAACTGGAGTCCCCCTCGTTTTGCGCGAAGTTCATGCAGCGGTTCCATTTTGGTCTGCAGTCCTGGCGATCCCTGCTCAGCGAAGAGTGATTTTGTGGCAGCGATGAGAACGGTCATCACTGCCTCAACCCAATAGATGAGTAAAATCGCCCGAAGATTCCACTCACCGACGGCAATCCCGATCAATGGGAGCAGGTTCACAATCAGAACACCCAACCCGCCGAACACAATCGTTGAGACTGAAAGAAGCCGATTGCGCATACAGATATAATTATTATCTCAGTTGGCTCAAATATAGTTAATCTCCCAGCTAACTCTCAAGAAGTGAAACATAAATAAAGAGACTTTCGCCCAGTCTAGTTTCCCCCTGTGCGACATCTATACTCACCTCACTCTCACACAATCGCATGACGGCGTGAGTTCTGAATAGTTAAATAATTGAATACATCATATTCAGTATCATGCATATCCGCCTATGTCAAGAAATGGATCAACATAAAATAACATAATTTGTTACTTGGATGTGTTTCTTCGGGGTCCATTCAGCACTCCTTTGTACGAGTCAGGCCCGGATAACCTGAAGAGAAACCCGACCGGTGTCTCATATGGCATAGATACATAATATAATATTTCTTTTCGCTGACACACATACATCTCCTAAGAGCTCCATGAGACGGATTTCTTTATTATACGCAGCCGCCCCTGATATCAGGCTTCTCTCGGTAATCGTTGCGAACAGCGCACCAATGATTGGGATACTCGGATTTCAGACGTCGACCGCAGCACTGCTACTGTTCTATTGGCTTGAACTTGGTGTATTGGCAATATGGGGTCTCATCAGGGCTCTCTTCGCTGGCACCGTTCCCGAAGTGAATTTTGATCAGGAGGTAATTTCGACGTCGACTCTCAAGAGATATAGCAGGTGGCGTGAGAATCACCTCACAATTCCAGGGACTGAGATTGGTATTTATTATGGAACGATTCCGGCTTTTATTTGTTTTGTCCCCTTGCTCACCGCCGTGTGGCTTGGATTTGGCGGGTTTGTCGCTGGACCAGTCATCGCCGCAACCGACACGACTGAGACACCACTGTGGGTAATCACCGGTGCTCTCGCAGTGTTTATTTTCGAAGGTGGGCAGACGATGATTAACTATTTTTATACTGGCGGTTATCAGAACACGAATGCGTTGATGCCAGTCAAGGGAGTGTTCTGGAAGGGTTTTGTGTTGAGTCTCGTTGGATTGTTCATTTTCATCTTTGCGAGGGAATTTGCAGAAGGCAAAACGGCTAGTATTGAGACTGCAGCCAGTACGGCAATTGTTTCATCCGTTCTCCTCTGTAAGCTTATGATTGATCTGACGGGATACTATCACAGTACACGTGATCAGTCACTTACAGAGATAATCTGAGGGTACAGACAGTTGTGACTGAGACAAGCTCTCTGTCTGAGAGACACCCACGGTCACAGTGACAATATCGGTCGACAGAATGTGAGAGCCGTCTTTATACCAACATTAGCGAGCAGTGATATTGTAGCAATACAGATTTTCGCTGTAACTTGTGTGAGTAAAGCAGAATTACATTCTGTTTACGAAAAAGCTCTTGCTCAGTTTCAACACCACTTCTCAGTTCGAACATCTCCAGTGAATCGTGCTGAATTCCAGCCTTTCGGATGCCTCGTGAATCCCGGAATCGCGAGTATGCATTTTGGACATGTCTGCTTTTTATAGCGACACTACTCTTCATCCGTCAGGTGACTGAGTGACTCGGTGGAGATTCAATATCACTGCTATCCTATGAACTCATGTCTTGAGCACGACCCCTAGCTGGGATTCGGCGTGGTCATGGCGGCTTCGGGTCCCCCCAGATAGGCTGATGTTATTCGTAAGATGCTATCTACAGTCTAGGCATGGCGTCAAAACACCGTGTTAGCGTAGTTGATCATGAGGAAACAAACGGAAAGAAGATTATTCGCCGGACTACCGATTTACCTGGCATCACTGAATCATATGAAGCTATCATGTCGAAAAGCGACCTGGAAAAGTAGCTACCCAGCTGGCTGAAAAATTAGATATGGCGGTAGTCTCACAAGAAGACAAAGCCGCTATCAATCACGCCCGGCGTGTGCTATGCGACGATGACTAAATATATGAATCGGGCGTGTTCGGCGTTGCAGAAGACCGTGTATCGGAGTTTCGGCATGTTTATTCGGATGTAACGGCGGAGACACAGTTTCAGAATCAGCTATCTGGCTGTTCGTTCGATATGAATGATCGACGATTATTACCTCAAAAAAAGGAAGAACGCCGCCAGCTAGTCTTCTATATCTATTTTCTGGACATTATTTAGATGAAAGAGTTACCGAGCGTGATGAGTGGGATGGGTGGATGACAGGTTACTAGCAGTGATCCGGGCGCTCGGGTTTATCCTGAGAATATGAGAAGATTCAATATGACCGTATATAAGACGGCTGTAGAAAGGAGACCCACACCACATGCAGTCATTCGAACTATCCGAGCAATCATATCAGCCTCTATTCTGCCACATACGTGCTTATGTGCAAGATATTGTAGCATGAGACCGCCCGCTGGAGCAACAACTGGTAAAAAGAAATATGGTATTTTCTCGATCAGAGACCATGGTATCTCTGTGAGGACCATCATTCCGCTCGTGTTCGTGTTCGTGTATGTGACATCTTCAGCGGATCCTTATATCGGCTGGGCTCGTTTTGAGTCATCTTAGATCGATTCTCCGCGATCTGTCAGTGTTGATGGCACCAGCACGACCCCGATCACTGCATCTGCATATGCATACATACACATGACGAGCCGGAGCCGGGCGAGCAAACCCAACTCCGACAATGGAAACGCTCCGAGCAGGAATCCGGTTGTGGACTGTAGACAGCCGAGTCCCCACCGAACAGTCAGTTTGCTAATTCGCGTGATTTTGATACTTATCAGCCTCTATCCCCTCTAGAATAACATATGAGTAGTCCTCAACAGTCGCCGAGTGCACAGTCTCCGAGTCCAACGACGCCTGTGACGCCCCTGAGAGGGTGTGGAGTAGTGTCCTAAATAAATCAGATACAGAGCTCACAGTGGCAGATATTCAGAGTCAATTGAGACAGGATGGGCACGAAGGGGAACCCAGTGATGAGACGATCAACCGTGTGCTGAGAAGTATGGATGAATTGAATATCATTCAGCACAAAGACGGATCTCCATATTACATAAAAAGTACTGACTGTGAGAATCTATAAAGATGTAGTCTTGTGTCCTCGCCAGGTCGCTCCAGCCGCTATCGATCTGTCATAGTCGTCAGTGAGCTCAGTGGGTCAGACACTGGGCGATTCGCTACGGTTCGGATTGGGAACGACGGCACCGTATTGAAGATAAAAATACCCGCTGATGATGAGGAACTCGATTGCGAAAAGCAAGAGCAAGACGGCGGGATCGGACGTGTTGAATCCAATCGATCTCCCGGAAACGCTGTACTCCACAACTTTTGGGTAGGTCGCGCCAGAACTACTGATGAGCATCGTCGTAGCGAGATTACCGCCTGTGTGGAGACCGATAGGAAACGCAAGTTCCCCGGAGAGCAAATAAGCCCACCCGTACAGTGCACCACTGATAGAAATCATCACCAACGCATAGAGTAGCGAGTCTCCTGTCGAAATTGCTCCGGAAATCACGTGACCGAACCCGAAGACAACCGAACTACTGAGTAGAGCACCGAGAGTGACCGCTCGACCAGAGAGTTCTCTGGACGCAAGTCCCTCAACGGCGTTGGATATAACAATACCTCTGAATAGCGTTTCCTCCCAGAACCCGAGCGCTATCCATCCGAGGAGGAGGATACTAACCTGAATGACGATTGGGACGGCAGCCGCGTCGGTCCAGGTGCCGATGATCTGTACCCCTCCCCGGTGGTACTCAATGACGAACAATCCAGCCTCAAGAAAGACGGCTAAGGCAAACCCAGCGAGAGCATCTACCCCCACTGACGGGACAGATTGAACCCGTAGTCCGTGATGTCTCGGTCATCAACGTATCGCTTCAGCAGAGCCATTGCGATGAGGACGCCAATAACGGCGGTCGGATGCACGACGGCTATTTCTGCCCAACCGGGAATATCTATTCCTACTGACCTAAGGGTGAGTATGAACGCAAAAACGGCACCGAATGTGATGACGACAGCTACCAAAACACGCCAAGAGCATCGTAACTGTCCATCTTGAGAGCCAAGTAGTGCCGCCCTGACCGTGGAACTCAGCGTTTCTCTCACATCATCCACAAGTGAAGCACTCGAGATAAAAAACGACTCAGCGTTTCTCTCACAGCAATACTTGATGAGCCGCTCGATACAACGCGCGCATTTAGCACGTTGGAGATAAGGAATCAGGGTCGTCTGATTCGATCAATACAGCGTGCACACGTAATCTAACGTTGAGTTTGATTAGGTTGGTCCGGTCAGCGAGTGACGTATATATCGCCCAATACAGAGGCTATAGATACTGTGTAGCGCTTTTTTAGTTATCGGTGCGCCCTTTATTGAACTAAAATTTGATTAACAAGTATGGAAGTAGTTCGACAGAAATTATTTCGTGAGCCAGATGGACGGGCAAAAGCACTCCCTCAATTGTTGCTGTCATTGATTGCATTCCTTGCATGGGGATATATTGGCGTTGTGCTTGGTGGCTCCCGCCTTTTGCTGGTTATGGGTATTGCGTCCGGATGTGCTGGAGTCGCCGAATTACTGCCTCCAGATCACCGACGTTCAGCAGGCATACTTCGAATATTAGGTATTAGTGCTATTATTATCTTTCTCGGCTTACTCGCAACGAATCCAGAACTAATAGTATAATGTAGGAGATCACTCGTGTTATGACAAAAGTGGCTGTTATCGATCTTAGTGAAAACCGTGCCGTGTGGGAATTGATAGACAATTCTGCGATGGATACAATCTCTGTATCTTGCACGCGACTCCTGACGATGCTTAGATAGGTTCCCGTGGCAAACTCTCTCTAACAGGCTGTTAGTAAATAATCCAAGCCCCTCTATGTAGGGGTATCGGGATTAGCACTGGAACAGAGGGTACGTGACCACGCCTGGAACGAGGAGTATCTTATGTACGATATCGTCTATGGATATTACACAAGGCGTGAATCGACGATAGCCACACATCTCGCGCGAGTTATCTGTGCAAGGACAACAGATTATCCTTAGTCCTGGGGGTCTTGATCAGCGTCAATTGAACGTGTGAAAATCCCGTGTGTGCAGTGACAGAAGTCGCTTTATTATGCGATTCAGTGCCACTCCTATCACACAGAGCGTGAAGACTTCACGCGCACGCGCAACGCGAACGGATCCGAAAAACTGCACTATCATGCGATCCGTCACTCCCGCTCGTCGCCGTCGTCGATCTCTTCTTTGAGACCCGTGATAAAAGCAGAATTAAGAATTCACAGATTCGGATAGCGTGTCATACGCTTCCTGAACCTCAAGGAATTCCTCTTTACTTCCGCCGGTGTCCGGGTGTGTTTCTCTGGCTCTCTCGCGATACGCAGCCTTGATATCTTCTTGTGAGACACCGGGTTCAATCTCCAGAATTTCATATACCTCCTGCTTCGCCGCCGTCTGGTGGGCAGCCGATTGTCCCAACAACTCTTTACACCGTGTGCAGACGTACATCGACTCCCCACTGGGATCGGTGACCTCATGCAGGTCCCTCTATATTCTTGACCGCAGCTCATACAGAATTGACTCGTCTAGCCTCCTGATTCTCCTCTTGAACTCCCATAGCTATCTTGATTGGCACGCCCGGTATTAGTCGAATTGTCAGCGGAGTGTTGATACCCTGTGCGACGTTGCGAAGAGGTTCCGGATCCACCACTAAATGAGTGATTCCGAGACGCACCGCTTGGCGGGCTAATCGGTGCTTTCGTCAGCATTTCAAGCAATTCCTGACCATTTATCAGTCCCACGCTTGCTTCATAACTCTGGCTGACTGAGCAGTCTTAGCAAAACTGGACGAGGTAACGACGATGCCCTTGCTAGCGTTCACTTGGTCAAGCGCACCAGCCAGTCGTTGAATTGTCGGTCGACCTATCTTGTTCCCCTGAGAGTATTGCTTTAGTTGAATTGCCAGGGTTTCGGTCTTTCCTCTCGCTGTTACGTCGGTGCCCTTGTCGTTAGTTGCCTGGCTGACCTGGGTATCATATCCCTGTGATTCGTACAGCGACGCGACTAAATGTTCGAATTCTATCGGGGTGAATTCCCCGAAGTGCTCACGACGCCAGACGCCAGCATTCAAGTTTTTAACGAGTGTCGCCAGTTCCTCCAACTCATCTAGTGAGAGCTTACTGAGAGAATATCGAAGATCTGCCTGCAACTTTTCCGGCGAAATCGCCGTGTATTGGAGATTCAGTGTTTTTCGCTTCGATTCGACGATCGTAGCCTTGTTGAGAACCTGTTAACCCTTTTGAGATTTCGGGTGGCAGCCTCCCTGGATTTGAGTGACTTGTTCAACTTGTCGAGAATCCCACTCAAATCATAGCTTCGTAATGTGGATTGAGCGGACTGATAGTCCGAAATAGCGGTAGCTGCGGCTTCACAATATGCTATATCTGATTCATCGGGCTCAACGTTCGGCGTCATGAGTGAGTCGATGAGATTACTCATCTTCTCAGTGTCGACCGAAGATACAGAGCTGTTGACCTGGTCTCGAAGTGTTGTGAACTCAATCATAGTCTCCAACTGGTCAAGTTTCTGTGCCACCGCATCGAACTCTTCCGCCGAAATTTCCTCTTTGAGCGCTGTAGTCCATTCTTGCTGCAATCCATCAGAAACAGACTCTAGATCACTGGATGCACCTCGGAGGCGCGGCGCCACATCAGTTGCCACTCTAACGGTTGTCTGTAGGTCATCGTAGTCATCTTCGCGCACCCATCCAGCAGTCACAGGTCGCCAAAGACGGGCATCAGAAAGGTGGTCAGCGGCGTGCGTAGCGGTTTGGATAAGTTCGTCAGGAGCAGTCCTTTGAGAACACCTTCGGAGATGGGGTAGACCGTTGTTAGTTCATTGACCAGCTCCTGGAACTGGTGCCGCTTGTGCTCGTGTGTCGCTCGACGCCCGGCAACGTACGCCGTGCCGAGACCAGTCGTCCACACAGCCCCATCGCCTCTACCCCTCAGAGTTTCAGCCTGATTGAGAGCCTCGGATGCTTTCTCATAGTTCTGATCCTCAACCTCATTTTCCGCAGTAGTTAATGTTTTTTTAACTGGGCGGGTTGACTATCGAGGTCCCCCAACGTAGACGTACTCTTGAGATTTTGTCATTTGCTCAGAACCCGACTCCGCTTCCCCTGGAAGGCGGCAATCCAGCCACCACTGACACAGTACATTGTCCCATCGACTCTTAGTGTATAGCCTCCGTGCGTCCCTGCAAACATAGAATTCCAAACACGGCTGCCCGTCGCCGCATCAAAGGCGTGGAAATTCCCGTTCTGATCGCCGAGCTACAGCAATTTTTGATCGTATGTCAATCGCGATGCCGGTGGGATTCGTTGCCGCCAGTCGATTTCCCCGGTGGATGGATTATAAGCGAAGACCCGCTGGTCGGCTGTATAAAAAATATGTGTGTCGCTAGTCGAGAGACCGGAGAGCTTTGACCCCATTGTATGCTCACATTGAATTTTACCAGAAGATGCATCATAGCCATAGAGCGTGCCGTCCGTGGACCCTACAATAACGACATCCTGCGTGATTGGCGGATAAACGTCTGCGATCTTTCGGTCTTCAGAGCGCCATTTGATTTTACCAGACTCAGCGTCCCTGACAACAGCCCGCCCACCGAATTGTGTTGAAGGAGCAGAGCCGTCTACCGTCGCCATCTCTCTGTAGTCTCGTAGAGGGTGCCATCATATTCAACGATCTGACCGGCTCCCCCGAATCGTCGTGTGACGCTCCATTTCTGGGTCCCACTTTTGCTGTAAGCATAGAGAGTCCCAGTGAAGGTTTCAAACGTTTCGTCGTACTCGCCAGTTCTGTCCCAGGTATAATCAGAAAACCAGACCATGTCACCATCAGTTGCCACATCCTGGGTGTATCCCTCATCTATTTGAACGTCCCAGTTTGGCTCATTGGGTTCGGACTCAAGTCCGTATGCTAGGAATTGCTTGTTCCCACATGCAAACAACTTGTGCCCAGTGAAAACTGGGGAGCTAAGAGATTCAATATAAGATGATTCCCAGAGGAGATCATTACTCCCTTTCTCGAGAGCAAGGATACGGGAGCCTCCGACACCATCTCGGATTGATTTTGTGAGGTATATCGTATCCTGTTGAATTCCGCTTGAATCTAGAGTTCACATTATCGCCACGAGTATTCTCTGCTACCTGTAACTCCCAGAGCTGCTCAAATGGAAGTCCTATCGGATAACCCTCTTTTTCCTTTGTTGATTGACCTGTAGTATCTCCTATAAGAACCGAAGAGTCAAGAAAGCCCGAAATGCTCCCGAGGAACGAACGACGGGTACCTTTCATGGAACAATTCATACGTGTCAAAACGTATAAATTATTGACAAAATGTACCGATTCAGACGTAATCGGGGACAGGGGATCGGGATGAGTCTACAATAGCTACACAACTAGCACGAGTTAGTTGTGTCACTACAGTAGTCAGGTATATTCGCTGAGAAACAGAGAAATAGAAGATAAAAAATAAAAAATAAAAATATACTTGTTGACAATTGTCTTTCGTCTATCATGTTTGCTGGAGCTTCTGTATTGGCTGTCGATGTATCAGAATTATTTCTCGGGGCCGGCACAGTGGCAGCTGGATTCCCTGCGATAATACATGGACTTAAAGAGTTAAATCGAGCATGGCGGGTATACACGACAGATTCAGTCCCGATTAATGAGGCTATTGCGACTGATGAATTGGTTCAGATCACTGGATCTGTTCAGCCATCACAATCGAGTAGCGTGATTGTCTCGCCAATCCGAAGCGACGAGTGTGTGGCATACGAGTATCACATTCGCTCTCAATTGAGCGATAATTCGACAAACATCGATTCTGGGATCGAATATCGTCCATTTAGGATTTCTGATGGGACAGCAGAGATAATCGTTGATCCGACTCAACAGAGCCTGTCATTTGAAACGCAAAAAAAGACAGTCACTGGGGCTCACAGAGTCTCAGAAGAAATTGATGTGGAGAACGTTGACATGGATCCATCGGCTGAGATAAACGACTCAGGTAGTGTCCCAAATCCGATTGAGTTGATCGAGGGAACAATCAGTCTTGGCGAGCAAATAACGGTTGTCGGAAAAGCCACCCCAACGCCAAAGACGGGAGCCGAAGATACCAGTATAGATGCAAGTGCAGTTATGACGCCTACCGCGGGTCATCTAAATGTCATAGATAATCTAACGAGAACCACCGCAGTGAAAATAGGCGCTCAGGGTGTCCTTTTGTCAATCGTTGGGTCTGTATTTTCGTTTGGTGGGTTAATCCTTCTTCTGAGGAATCTCGGCTATCTGCTGTGATGAGAAGACAGTTGTATTCTCAATAGTGATAACGTCGCGAAATCCGGCTCCGGAACCGGTCAAGGGCGATTTGCTACACACAGCGGTGAAACAGTCAGTGATCAACTGTGTCAATTGTCGCATAGTGAAGATTCACGAAACAACTTATACGCAAATACTGATAGGCACAGGCAGTGTGAGACGATCACCCGAAGCAGATACTACACATCATGGTTTCAGATAAATTCCTCTTGATTGTGGCTCTGACGAGTCTCTTTTCGGGGTGTGCGGGTTTCCTGATGATGATTACGGGCGAGCATTCACTATTTGAAATAGTGACATCGGTTGCATATCTGATAGCCGGTATCCATTTTACTAATATGTATAGACATAGGCGTTGAGACAGTCATTCGTGACTGACGCCCATGCATACTCTGGTATACAGAGAGGGGGGAGGGGGAGGGATTTCGCACAGTCTGGGCGAATACTGTAGTCTGCGCCCGGGCGATTGGGAGTCAGGCTAATCAGTGAACACTCAATTCTGTTATTTGCGTCGACTGGGTGAAGATACAGAATTGAGGGTCGACGAAAATAACAGACATTGAGTGTAATCCACCGGTAGCGTGTATATCGTCTATGTTTCAGGCATGGTTTCAGCAGGACCTCTATGGATTTGAATTTCCGGTGACCGGGGCACTCGATTGATATCGATCAACCACTCGCCATTTCGAGTAGCGACAAGCATAGATTGAAACAGATATCTAGGGAGTGTTTGCTGTTGGATAAATGCCATGCTTCTCTCAATGAAACTATTTCCCGCAGAGAAGTTGGCTGTCTCCTATCATATTTATCCAGTTGAGAGATGTCAATATGCACAGCTATACTCGGACACGGAGCGCTCGCAGTTATCAAGAATCTTCAGAAACTGAGTCTGAGTCAACTCCTGTGAGTATTCACAAACATATTATCCAGACGAACTCAGCAGTCTATGCATGAATCGGCGGAAGCTGCTCCAACTAACCGGGGTCTCGCTGGGTTTTACGATGAGTGGTTGCCTGGGAATTGACCCGCCGCAAGACCAAGACCTAGACCAATCGGAAAACCGTAGTTCCGGCTTAGATACAAACACGGAGACTGCACGGACACCAGATCCAGACTCAGACTCAGACTCAGACCAGACCCAGACCCAGATCAATCAGAAACCCAGAGTTTCGCAGACATAAATGCGGAGGCTAGACAGACACTAGACCCGGACCATTCAATCCAGATTCAAAACGAGCTCTCCGAGCCAGTGACTGTGACAGCAACTGTGATTCGGGAACCGACAGGGGAAACGGTGCACAACCGGACGTATACCCTCCAACCGTTCGCAATCGTCACAGCTTATAACACTCGTCAGGCGAATCCCGAGAGCGTCGAAGAATTCACCGTGTCAGTCACAGCGAATGGCTCAACTGACAGCTTCGTGGTAAAAACGAATAATTGCATGCAGGATCTGAAAGCCCAAGTCACCAAGCCTGACGGCATCGATTGGGTGTACACTATCTGTTAGATGAGTCATCTCGCCGCGAAGGGATTGAGACCCGTCCGCGAATAGTCGAATCCGTAGCGTTACTTTATTGCAACGGACAGAAAACCCGAGTAGGCATTGAATTATGAGCCATTACCCATGTGGACTCTGTCGGGATTGGCATCTTATGTAATTAATCTCCTTTGAGACAAGACGATTTGTTACATAAGGGCTGGTATGTGAATGTGTCAATCTGATGTTTGCATTTTGTTCCTACTGGAGCCGATCAAATTGCAGCGATTAAATCAGGGGCAAATATGACGATACCTCCGAGAGTGACTGCCAAGACAGTGTAAAATATGTATTTTTTCATTTGCTCCTCTTTGGAGGCATCGTCTTTGTTCATAGATGTGATATATAGTGTATGGGACATAAAAAATCACCCACACACGATTCTCTCTGTGAAAATACAATGTTCTCTACACTGAAGATATTCTCAGAGATTGCCCCGTTGAGTCACCGAATAGACACGTCGATTGGTCCCCCATGTGCAATAATCGAACTGTCTCATTCTGTCTGTATTCAACTCAAGTAACGCGAGACTTCCTTTTTTGTCAAATACTCAATTAATGTAGACGGGTAGATGGGTGGTACTTTTTTTTAGCCTACACCATGTCTGTCTACTCTCGACATTCCTCTGTCTTTTACTGTTAGAATCACACTTTCACCCCCTCCCCCCACCTGTCTACACCTGCCGATAACAGACAGTAGCACTGCTTCAGATACCCGAAAATCCGTAGATGGGGTGATTGGGAAAACCGACCCGTCTATACCCTCTGAATACGCCCGTCTCAGTATGTCGAGACTGTCGGAAAAGCGTAGACGGGGTATAGCCCACCCGTCTACAACACCTACAGAGAGGACCTGTCTTACTCAGCTGTGGAATTTTCACAAACCGAGTCTCAGAGAGTTCTTTTACTTCTCACGCTCGTGCAATATCGGGACTGAGATTGGGTAGTGGGCGTGACGTTGACCGTATTTTTCTATCCATATTTTCGTTTTACTCTGAATAAAATACCTCCCAAGCTGGGTCCCCCTCATCGTCATCGGGGTCAGCGATTGATTCGACTTTGTCCCGTTGCAGTGCATTCAGTTGTGTTGTTGCCGCCGCGGTCCACCGAGAAAACTCGCCACGGAGTTGTTCTCTTACCGTTTCTGGTGATACCGGCGTATACACGTATACCTCACCGCCGCTGTTGAGAAGTCGTCGCTGTTTTGTGACGACACCAATTGATGCAAGATGGTTGAGATGGCGATTGATGAGACTCCGGTCGTACTCAGTTTGCTCTGCGAGTGTTGTTACCGTTATTGAGCCACCCTCCATGACACACAAACAGAGTTCTAATTCTGTGTCTGACATCTCAAAGACACTTTTCAGCAGATCAGACAGTGTTGGATTGCTTGACACAGGATCAGGATCATCTTCGATTGCCCCCATTGTCTCCTCACAGCATGTAATCGGTCCATCCCCGATCCCAAGATTTCCACAGTGTGAGCACTCATAGGTCGTCACATCATCACTCATGGATAATCCGATGTTGTTATGATATAAGAATCTATACTCGCCGAGAGTTGTCCCGTAATGACCTTCGGTTACTTACATATATAATACAACATATAGCGTCCGTCGCTTCGATATATTACCACTTCAGCCAGAGTGCAACAGTCATACACTGCACTGAATCCAAAGCTCGGTGAAAGAGTTCATATACTCAACATACATGTTATCCCTGCCGCAGTTCGTCAATCTCGACGATCCGCACGACGGTCTCACTACTGAGAATTGAAGTTGTCCGAGGAAATGTTCA
>KB659943.1_pt25 | contig 31073 bp, 33 predicted proteins | sample 558768 | NCBI scaffold set KB644980.1 | reverse complement strand
CCCGCTCGTGACGCTGCCGGTTAGCGTGAGCCCGGACCCTTCTTCGAACAGCCGGCGATAATCGGCGTACTCAGAGCGGAGGGCGCGCTCGCCCACATCGCTGATTGTCACCCACTGTCCGTCGGCGACGATGTCGCGGTCGATATAGTCGCCGGCCTCAAGCGCCTGCAGCCGTCGGGAGGCTGTCTGATCCGATGCCTCAAGACGGTCTCCGAGTTCGCCACAGGAGACCTTCGTTGCCGAGGTGAGTCCGCCGTCAAGTGCGACCAGCTTCAGGGCCAGCAGTTCGTCGTGTCCCAGCGTGCCCGCGGCCGATTCTGCCATATATAGTAGGTAAATCCTCACGGATATAAGCATATCGGAGCTGGAATGTATTCCAAAATCGTGATAGATTGCCTCCGGTAAAATAACTCACGTTGACAACAAGAAGTATATTATAGTCGGGGCTCGGCACTGAAGACCCCCTCGGCATGGCCAGCGGCTTCGGAAGGCACTTTACCGGCGGGGCGAAATCGCCGCGCATGTTTAGACCCTTTCGTGCGGAGGTCGTCGACGCCCTGACGGCGGGGTTGGAGACGCTCGATCTCCCGACGGGTGACCTCGGGATCGAGGAGCCGCCCGGCGATGTCGCTGCCACGCTCGCCTCAAGTGTTGCCTTTCGGCTGGCCGAGGAGCTCGGTTCGCCGCCGCCAGCAGCCGCCGAGGAACTCGCCGATGCCATCGATCCTGATCCTTACGAGTACATCGGAGCCGTGACCACACAGGGGCCGTACGTCAACTTCCAGACGAGCCACGCCTATCTGCAAGAGACCGTCGAGGCCGCGCAGGCCGACAACTATGGCCAACTTGCGAACCGAGACGAATCCGTCGTCGTTGAACACACGAGCGCGAACCCGACGGGGCCCGTTCACGTCGGCCGGGCCCGCAACCCGATCCTCGGCGACGCCGTGGCCAACGTCCTCGATACTGCTGGCTACGATGTCGAGCGGCACTACTACGTCAACGACGCCGGCCGACAGATGGCCGTCTTCACGTGGGCCTACGAGAAATTCGACGAGAGCGACCTCGATGGCGAACCGGCCCGCGACCGTGCGGAGTACGATCTGGTGCGCTACTACCGCAGGGGCAACGACTTCCTCGAAACGGCAGATGACGAGGCTGTCGAGGCCGCCGAAGCCGAGATCAGCGCGATCCTGCAGGGGCTGGAAGCTGGCGACGAGGCGACCTACGAGCGAGTTGGCGAGGTCGTCGATACCGTCCTCGGTGGGATGCAGGACTGTCTCGCCCGCCTGCCCGCCGAGTTCGACGAGTTCGTCAAGGAGACCCGATTCATGCGGGACGGCTCGACCGACGAGGTCGCCGACCGACTCAAAGACAGCGACCACGCGGTCTACGAGGAGGAGGCGTGGCAACTCGAACTTGAGGAGTACGGCTACGACAAGAACCTCGTCTTCCTGCGGTCCGACGGGACGAGTCTCTATACGACCCGCGACCTCGCCCACCACGAGTGGAAGTTCGAGAACTTCGACCGCGCGGTCACCGTCCTCGGTGAGGATCACAAACTGCAGGCCGGGCAGCTACAGGCCACCCTCGATATTCTCGGCAACGACCCCGACCGGCTGGACAGCGTGATCTACTCGTACGTCAATCTCCCGGAGGGCAAGATGAGCACCCGCGAGGGCACCGGCGTCATGCTGGACGACCTGCTCGACGAGGCTATCGACCGCGCCCGCGAGGAGGTCGAGGACCGCCTCGGCGACCGTGTTCGTGACGATGACCTCGACGACGAGGATATCGAACGCATCGCCCATCAGGTCGGGATCGGTGCGGTGCGCTACGACATCGTCGCCAAACAGCCCTCGAAGGGGATCACCTTCGAGTGGGACCGCGCGCTGGATTTCGAGGCCCAGTCCGCTCCGTACGTCCAGTACGTCCACGCCCGCTGCTGTGGGATTCTCGACGAGGCCGACAGCGACCCCGACGTCGATGCGGTCGACGTGTCCACGCTCCCGACACCGGAAGACGGCGAGTTGATCGACGTGCTGGCGCGCTATCCCGCAGTTATCGAGGCGGCGGCCGACGATCTGCAACCGCACCGCGTGGCGACCTACACCCGCGAACTGGCCGAGGCGTTCAACGCCTTCTACCGCTCCTGTCCAGTCCTTGACGCCGACGAGGCGACCCGTCGCTCGCGGCTCGCACTCGTCGCGGCGACCAGCCACACCGTCGCCAACGCGCTCGGCGTTCTCGGCGTTGAGGCTCCAGACTCGATGTAAGCCCCTGCCGGCGTCAATCAGCGGGACTGATCTACAGAATGCTGCCGCCCATGGCGTTGATTGCCGCCATTGATCCACCTAATGCGAGCAAGAGAAACACCAGTATCCACCAGAGTGGAACGGAGCCATCCGAATCCATAGCTCGTTTTTTTGGCGTCACTCACAAAGTCGTCACGTTTCAGCCGAAAAAGAGCCGACGCAGGAAGCCCTTGCTTTCGTCGTCTTTGTCCTCGTCATCGGGCTCCTCCTCGTCTGGCCCGCCCATCAGCTCCGTTGGAACGGCCGACCCGCTGTCGTCACCCTCGGCGTCGGGGATCACCGGCTCCTCCTCGGTCGGTGAGTCGTCCGTTCGCGCTTCGTCTTCAGCCGGGTCGCTGGGCTGTGGTTCGACCGGATCGACAACCTCGTCGGACGCGTCGTCCTCGTCACGGAACGGGACCGCGTCGTCGCCCGATTCCGAGCCATCATCTGCGTCCAAGGGGGTCGCTTCGCCGCTAGCATCGGGTGTTTCCTCGCTGTTACCCTCCGATTCGGGGATGCTGACACCGTCTTCGACGTCGTCGCTATCGTCTGTCGTGGTTGCGTCCGCCGGCTCCGGGGTTCCCCCCGACCCGGACTGCCTTGACTCCGTGCTGTTACCTGTGGTCGCGTCGTCACCCACGCTGGTGCCCGCAGCGTCACCCTCGCTCGTGGTTGTGGCATCGTCGCTCGTGGCTGTATCGTCGCCATCGCCTGTGGTTGTGCCATCGTCGCTGGCAGGTGTGTCGTTGTGCTCACCTCCCGCAGAATCTTCGGCCTCGCTTGCGATATCGCTCCCGGCTCCTTCCTCGGGCGTGGCGTTTGTCGCTGGCGCAGACTCAGTTTCGCCCTCACCAGACTCCGTGCTCTTGTCGACTGTGGTTGCAGCCACACTCGTACTGTCGGCGTCCGACTCGGGAGTCGGTTCGATATCGTCCGCTGAAGCCGGTGCTGTAGCGGAGTCACTGTCCGCCTCCGTCGCTTCCGCAATCGACTCCGCCGTCTGCTCTGACTCGTCCGATTCGTCGTCTACATGATCCCCGGTGGCTGCCTTGGCCCACTTGGATTCGCTATCATCCCGCGGCCGCTGTCTGGTTGTAGCGTCGCTGGCCGTGTTGGCTCCTGTGTCACCGGCAGTGTCCGCTGTCGCTGGCTCGGCCTCACTGGTCTCTGATTCCGAAGTTGTCGTCGTCTCCTCTTCGGCTATCGCGCCGGTTCCAGCCGTCTCGTCGGTTGTTGTATCTCCCGAATCGGTGGTGGTTGTTTCGGCATCGGCCGTCGACGTTGGTTCGGGGGGCCGCTCCGGCTCGCGGTCGGTGAGCGCGGCCACGAGATCACGATACCCCTCGGCGGCCGGGCTTCGTGGCGCATAGTCGGCCAGTGGCTCGCCGACGGCCAGCGCGTCTGGGACGGCCGCATCCTCCGGGATCGTTGCCAGTATCTCGGTACCGAGCGTTCCGCTGACCGTCTCTGCGACGGGCGTTGACTCCTCGACGCGGGTGATGACCGCGCCCGTGACAGTGCCGCCGAGCTGATTGGTGAGCTGGCGGGTCTTTTCGGTATCCTGTACGGCGTCGCGTTCCGGCGTCGACACCAGCAGCACCTCGTCGGCGATCGACAGCGGCAGACTCGACTCGTGGCTGACGCCCGCCCCAACATCGATCAGGACGTAATCGGCCTGCGAGTGAACGTTGATGACTGACTGGAGTTTGCTGGGGTCAGCCTCGGCGTACGCCGACAGCGCGGTTTCGCCGGGGACGACGTAGACGCCGCCGGGACCCTCGTAGGTCGCCGCTGTCGGCGTTGCCGTCCCGCTCAACACGTCGTGCAGTGTGTTCGCCGGTGTGTCGATACCGAGCGCGGCACCGAGATTTGCCATCCCGATATCGCCGTCGATCACCACGACATCGGCACCGGTGCCGGCCAGCATCGCCCCGACGTTCGCTGTCGTCGTCGTCTTGCCAACGCCACCTTTCGCGCTGGCGACCGCAAAGACCCGTGCCATAGTTCGTTGTTCCACGACATCAATATAAAAGGTGTCCCTCAGACCCCGGGTAGTCCGGTGACGACGGCGGGCAGATACGATCAGTTCCCTCTGTTGTTCGCCGACAGTCGCCCCCGAAACCGGCTTGTCGGTCGTCGGCCTACCGACCGGCAATGCCCTCAACACTCGTTCACGTCGCCCTTGGTGGACTGCTCGGAACGGCACTTCTCGGCGACGCCTTCGACCGTCGAGCGATAGCGGTCGTCATGGCGGTGGCGGCGATTCCGGACCTCGATACCATCCTCGGTATCTGGGTGCCCGGTGCCCATCGGGCGGTGCTCCACACGATGATCTGGCCGGTTTTGCTTGGTGTCATTCTGGCGTGGGATACCCGCCTGCGGCCGCGGTCAGCACTCCGACAGCGGGCCGGTGACCGGGCTGTCCGGCTGGCGTGGGTCACGCTGTTCGTGGTCCTTTTTGCGCACGTTCTCTACGACGGCGTTGCCAACGGGGTCAATCTGCTGTGGCCGCTCCACGACCGCTTTTACGACTTCTCGGGTGAACTGCTGGTTTCGACAGACCGCGGCATCGTCCAGAGCTTCATCGAGTTCGGCGCCGACGGCGGAATGATCGAGGGGACGACTGCCAATACCCACTACTACACGGGTGTTGATCCGACGCGCGGAACCGAACCCGACGATGTCGAACGCGTCTTCCATATCGTCCAGTCCGGCGAACGACTGCTGCTGACGGTCGCCGGCTTCGCCGCCGTCGGCTACCGGCTACTCGGCGGTGATCCTGCCCCGCGTCGCGAGCACTAGGCCTATTCACCGGCCCGATATGTCAACTGAATAAAAATACAGTATTAAAGGTGTACTTACACGGATATACTATGCAGCATCACGGCACGACAGGCTCTGAATGGAGCGTGAGCAGCCAGCCACCATCACGGTGGAATCACAACGGAGGGTATACCGGTGAGTGATTCGACCGAGAGCGCCTCGCTGTCAGGATCGGAACAGGAAATCCTCCGGGTTGCACGGGAGAACCCCGAGTTCAGTATCGCCGGCATCGCCGAGGCGACCGGCCACCGCGTGCCGCTTGTCCGGGATACGCTGGCCGCACACGGCGATGAGAGTGCGCCGACCGACACGGCGTCGTCACCGGAGAGCACACCGATTGATTCGGCGTCGTTCAACGCGACCGAGTCGGCTGTCCTCGAAACCGCACTCCGAAAGCCCGAGGCGACCAACGCAGAGATCGCGACGACCGTCGATACCACCGTTGGGCTGGTGCGTGATATCCGAGAGCAGCACGAGGACGAGGCCATACTCCCCGAGGAGCAGAGGGGACAGCCCAGTCAGGCGACACCACAGCCAGCGAGACACCGACGGCAGGGACGGAGCTCTCGGCGGCACAGGTCGACATCCTTGCGGCCGCCGAGGAAGCCCCCGCGGCAACCAACGCCGAGATCGCCGAGCAAACCGACGCGCGGCTCACGCTCGTGCGTGATACGCTGGCTGCCCACGGCGACGAGATCGACGCCGAGCAAGGCCAGCTCGCCGGTGAGTCGACCCCGGTCGATTCGGCGTCGTTCAACGCAACCGAGTCCGCCGTGCTTGAAGCGGCGCTGCGTGAGCCGAGTGCGACAAACGCCGAGATCGCGGCGCGTGTCGGGGCACACGTCGGATTAGTCCGTGACATCCGCGAGCAGTACGAGGACGAGGCCACGCTCCCCGACGACGCAGATCCCGACAGCGGGGCCGACTCGACGGCGAAAGATGAGTCGTCGGCTGGTGGCATGGAGTTCGATACCGAACTCCTCTCGGCGGCACAGGAAGAGATTCTGAATCTTGCCAGAGTCAATCCGGAGCTCTCGAACGCGGAGATCGCGGAGCGAACCGGCCACCGGCTCCCCCTTGTTCGTGACACGAGAGCCGAACACGGCCAACAGCGGGGTGGTGGCGGCTCTCAGGGCGGCGATATCGTGAAGCCGACGGATTCGGCGTCGTTCAACGATACCGAGGCCGCCGTGCTGGAGGCAGCGTTACGATCCCCCGAGGCGACCAACGCCGCCATCGCCGAGGAGGTGGGCGTCCACGTCGGGCTGGTGCGTGACATCAGACAGCAGTACGAGGATGATGCGACGCTCGTCGACGATAGCGACCAGTCAGCAGCGCCCAGCGACTCGGCGGCTGAGGGCGATTCGACCGATGGGAGCGATCACGACCCCGACAGCGACGATCTTTCTGCAACACAGCAGGCGATCCTCGACGCGGCCGCTACCAACCCGGACGACACCTATGCCGAGATCGCAGATGCTGTCGGTGCGCGGCTCCCGCTGGTTAGAGACACGCTGGTCGAGTACGGCGAGGAAGCAACTACCACGGCGGCCACCGCCGACACCTCCACGAACGACGAAGAGCCAGCCGCCGAGGCCGCCTCAGGCCTTCAGGAGGAGATCATCGAGCTGGCGCGGGAAAACCCGGAGCTAACGAACGCCGAGATCGCGGAGCGAACCGGAGCCCGGGTCGCCCTCGTCAGAGACACCCGCGAGGAACACGATATCTCGGTGGCGGCCTGAAGCCCCGGTGGGCGGGCGCGGCTGACCGCTGTCAGCCGCCCGTGTGACGTGATTATAAACAGGGTCCAGCTAGTGTAAGGGGCAAGGCATGGTTTCGCTCACCACAGCCCAGACCGGTGCGTCGATGTCGGCGCCATTGATGGTGGCCGTTGGCGGCGTGACAGGGCTGGTTGCGGCGCTCCTGATGGACTGGCCGATGAGCCGGCAGCCCGACGGCTTCGTGCCGGCCTACATCGCCACGGCCGTCGTGACACGGCAGTCCGTTGATTCCGTCCGCCTTCCCGAGACGTTGGTCCTCCATCATCTGGCCGGCGTGCTCACCGGACTCATCTATGCGTTGCTCGTCGTCAGCGCTGGGGCTGTCGTGCCGACAGTCGTGCCAGCTGTCGGGTTCAATCTCCTCGCGCATCTATTCGCCGTCCTCGTCGTCGTCGGCTTCATCTATACCTTCTTCGCGCATTTCGTCCTGCCGCGTGCTGGCGGTCAGACCTACGAGGAGCAGGCAACCGCCGTTCGCGGCCAGTGGCTCAGGTCGGCCCTCGTCTTCGGTGCGACGATACTCGTCGGCGTGCCACTGCTCGTCGGCGCGATTCCACGGTAAACCAAGTCGCCCGCGTGGCGACGACAGCGAGTTCGACCGCCCGGCCTACTCCTCGTCAGTGTCGGCGTCGTCAGTCCCGGAGGTATCTGTCAGGTCCGCTGTCTTCTCCTCAACTGTGGCCTCGACCTCCTCGGTCCGCGGGCGACGGTCGACGCGCTCGTTGATCGATTCGAGTTTCTCGATAACGGCCGCCACCTCCTCGCTAACAGTGGCTTCGACCGTCTCGGCAACCTCCTCGTCGACCTTCCCCTCGATTGTTTCCTCAACAGTGTCAGCGACCTCCTCGTCGACCCTCTCGTCGATCGTCTCCTCGACAGTGTCGCTGACGGTATCCTCCACCGTCTCGCTAACAGTGGCTTCCACCGTTTCACCGACGGTCTCCTCGACGGCTTCCTCGACCGTCTCGGCAACCTCGCTTTCGACCGTCTCACCGACGCTCTGTTCGACGTGTCGCGACCTCCTGTCGACGTTTCCGACCTCCTCGTCGACCGTTTCCTCGACGCTTTTTTCGACCACGTCGGCCACCTCGCTGGTCATCCAGTCGGGGTCGAACCGGGACATCTTCCAGACGACGTGGACGAGATACGACAGCAGGACGCCGACACCGAAGGCGACGCCTGTTTGCGTGCCGACGCGCAACAGGAGGATGATCGCCAGAAAGATCAGGAGTCCATAGGTGATGTCGACCGCGAGATCGACGCGTTGCGGATTCATCGGCGAGCGGGCCCTCGGTGCGGTGCTACGTGTCTCATACCATCCATACTCTGCGGGGTCGGATAACCTGCCCGACAGGCTCCGTCGACAGAGCCGGCTCCGGGGAACGTTTAATCCGTGTGAGGCTGTAGCCGCCGATATGTACGTTCGCGACGCAAAAAACCGGGACGAGGCGTGGCTACTGGAGCAGATCGACGCCATGGGACTCGACGACGAGGCGTTCCGGTCGCGGGATTACGTGCTCGCCGTCGACGAGCAAACCAACGAGCGCGTGGGGTTCGGCCGGCTCCGTATCCACACAAGCGACCCGGACGTGTGTGAACTCACCGGGATCGGCGTGCGGGGCTCGTGGCGCGAACAGGGCGTCGGTGCCCACGTCATCGAACGCCTCATCGCGGAGGCCAGCGACGCCGGCTTCGAGACTGTCTACGTCCTGACCGACCAGCCGGGCTATCTCGATCAGTTCGGCTTTGCCGAGGTTGACCGGGCAACCCTTCCCGATGTCCTCGACGAACGGATCGACCGCAAGCAGGATCGACGCGACGGCGACATCGCCGCCAGACAGATCGACACCGGCGGCTTCGAGATGCCATCCCGACTCCGTGATGCGTTCAAATCCGCAACCGGCGACGAGGGCGAACCCGAGCCACCGGAAACGGCGTCCGACTTCGGGATCGATCCCGACTCGGCGAGCTACAAGTACGATACTGGCTCCTGAAGCGACCCGGGCGACAGCATTTACCGGTCGTCGAGAAAGTCCGTCCTGAACACCATATACGTGAGTACCGTTGTAAACAGGATCGGCGGGAGCTGTGCGAACGCCCACAGCGGGTTGATCCCCCAGATCAGGATCAGGCTCGCGTTGCCGACACCCAGCAACAAAAACGGCAGCGCGAACAGCGCGGCCCACTTTCGGTTCCGATTCGACGATTCCACTCCCGGTGGGGCGTCACCCTCCCCGAAGGAGTGCCCCTCGCCAGCGTCCTCGTCGGCCCGCTCGTCACCGGTCGACTGTGCCATACAGATGTCTGGTGGCCGATGGTCAAAAACCGTTGTTTCTCACTGTGCGTTGGAATCGAAGCGCGAGGCGACCGTCACCAGCCCGTAGACGCTACCCAGCGCCACGCCGACGACGGTCATCCCGTACAGTGCCATCGCAAGCGGCGTCACCGGGACCGTCAGCGGGCCAGCGACGGTGAGTTCGGCGACGGTATCACCACCGTTCGCGCCGACGATCAACCCGAGGACGCCGCCGAGCAACACCATACTCCCGCCGAGGGCCAACAGCAGTTTCCGGCCGAAGCCGGCGATCCCGGCCGCCGTATCGTGGTCACTCATACCGGTGGTTGGCGACCGGTGGCTTAGAGCCTTTCCGTCCGTTACTTCGGTGAGAGGTGAAACAACGAGATGAGAACAAACAGCCCGGCAACGATCCCGCCGAGGCCGATACCGACCCGCAGGGGGATGGTGAGCCACAGCCCCGCGGCTGTGCCGCCGGCCACCGACGCTGGCATCGCAGCCAGCAGGCCATCGTACCGTGTCGGAGCCGCGATTTCGGTCACAGCAGCTCATTGTGGCTCTTGCTAATTAAATATTATTATAGGGGCTGCATGGCGGTCACCGTGTCCCACGCGGGTTGACCGCTACCCTGCCACACCCAGACCGACCGCCAACCTATATAGCCGTCGCTCGCGGCGTGTCTGTATGGTCGATCCACTCGTCGAACAGGCGCGGTCGGCACTGACCGACGCCTACGCCCCATACTCGTCGTATCGCGTCGGGGCAGCCCTCCGAACGGCCGACGGCACCGTTGTCGTCGGCTGCAACATCGAGAACGCCAACTACTCCAACAGCATCCACGCCGAGGAAGTTGCCATCGCCGAGGCGGTCAAGACCGGCCATACCGAGTTCGCCAAGCTCGCTGTCACCTCGGCGGCCCGCGACGGTGTGACGCCCTGTGGGATGTGCCGACAGACGCTCGCGGAGTTCTGCGACGAATCGTTCCCGATCGTCTGCGACCGCGGCGACGACGTCGACGACTACACACTCGGCGAGTTGCTCCCGAAGGCCATCTCGCAGGACACACTCGATGCCGCCAGCGAGGCCGGTGATGCGGAATGACCGGCACCGACAACCGCGACAGCGAGGACCCGAACGCAGACACGCAGTATCATCTCGAGGTCACCGCTGACGACGTTGCCGATAGCGTGCTCCTGCCGGGCAATCCCGACCGTGTCGAGAAAATCACGGCTGTCTGGGATGCCGCCGAGACGGTTGCCGACCACCGCGAGTACCGAACGGCAACGGGCAGCTATCACGAGACTCCGATCTCCGTTACTTCGACCGGGATCGGCGGCCCCTCGACCGCGATTGCCCTCGAAGAACTCGCCCGTGTCGGCTGTGAGACGTTCATCCGCGTTGGCTCCTGTGGCACGGTCGATCCCGACATCGCTGTCGGCGACCTCGTCATCACGTCGGGCGCGATGCGACAGGAGGGAACCAGCAGCGAGTACATCGACGAGACGTATCCGGCAACCGCCGACCACGAGGTTGTGACCGCACTGATCGCGGCCGCCGAACGACTGGACCACGATTACCACGTCGGCACCACGCTGAGCACGGACAGCTTCTACGCCGGTCAGGCACGCCCCGGCTTCGAGGGCTACGAGGCTCCGGGGAGCGACGACCTTCTTGCGACACTCAAATCGGCCAACGTCGCCAACATCGAGATGGAAGCGGCCACGGTGCTCACGCTCGCCAACCTCTATGGGCTCCGCGCCGGGGCCGTCTGTACCGTTTACGCGAACCGTGAAACCGGGGCGTTCGAGACGGTTGGTGAATCGCGGGCGGCCGAAACAGCGAGTCTCGCGGTCGCCCTGCTCGCCGAGATGGACGCCGCCAAACGCGAGGCGGGTGCCGACCGCTGGCATGCTGGATTGACGCTGGAGTGACCGCTCACGGCACCGTTCCAAAGCCGCTTTACCCCCGGACCGCGGAGTAACAGTATGACAGCGCACGTCGTCGTTATCGGGGCCGGCTACGCCGGTGCCGGGACGGTACAGTCGTTCGAAGACGAGATCGACGATGGGGAGGCCGAACTGACGTGGATCTCGGAACACGACTACCACCTCGTCCTCCACGAGACCCACCGCGTCATCCGCAACCCACAGACCGAATCGAAGGTAGCGATCCCGGTTGACGAGATCAAATCGCCCGAGACGAACTTTGTCCGCGACCGCGTTACCGGTGTCGACACCGACGACCGAACCGTTGAACTCCGCGACGGCGAGCCCGTCGACTACGACTACCTGCTCGTCGGCGTCGGCAGTTCGACTGCTTTCTTTGGCATCGACGGCCTCGAAGAACACGCGCTGACGATGAAGAGCCTCGACGACGCCCGCGAGATTCACGAGGCGATCCGTGCGGCCGGCGAGGAGGCAACACAGAACGACCCGGCACAGGTGGTTGTCGGCGGTGCCGGTCTCTCCGGCATCCAGACCGCCGGCGAGATCGCCGGCTACCGCGACGACACCCGCACGCCGCTGGAGATCACACTCGTCGAGGGCCTCGACGAGATCTTCCCCGGCAACGACCCCCGCATTCAGGGGGCCCTCAAGAAGCGACTACAGGAGCGCGATGTCGAGATTCTCACCGGCGACTTCATCTCGGAGGTCGACGACGAGGAGGTCCACCTCGGCGAGGAGGAATCGATGGACTACGATGTGCTGATCTGGACCGGCGGAATCACCGGCCGCGACGAGATCGCCGGAACCGATCTCGATACCCACGACCGCTCGGACCGGGTCGTCGCCGAGTCGGATTTCCAGACCAACGACGACCGCGTGTTCGCTATCGGCGACGCCGCGCTCGTCGATCAGGGTGACGACGAGGAGGCACCACCGACGGCACAGGCCGCCTGGCAGGCCGCCGAGGTCGCCGGTGAGAACCTAGCCCGCGCCGTTCGTGGCGCGCCGCTGAAATCGTGGCAACACAAGGACAAGGGAACGGTCATCTCGGTCGGCGAAGACGCGGTCGCTCACGACGTGGATGGCGTCCCGATCAACACGTTCGGCGGCCTGCCGGCGAAGGTACTCAAAAAGGGGATCGCCTGTCGCTGGATCGCCGACATCACGTCCGTGCAGCGTGCTATCGGTGCGTGGAGCGAGATGTAGGCGACGGCAAGAGGCGTCGGTATAGCCGTCTTTGTTTTGCCCTACTACTGGTTGGACTGACGCTACGGCTTGCAAAAGCGCCGGGTGAACACGTTACCCGTCGGCCGGCGCGATCATCTCGTTGATTTCGAGCATCAAAATACCGTTCGTGTCGTCTTTCGCATCGAGGGTTCCCTCGATCTTGAGCTTGGACAGCGGCGTCGGACCGACGACCACCTCGTCGTCCTCGTGGAAATCCTTGATCGATCCCTGCAGATGTATCTCCGCCCGACAGAGTTCGGGGTGGTGGACACTGGAGAGGTCGATACTCTCGACGGTCGCGTTGCTGATTTCCTCGCCGTCGTGTTCCAGCGGGACTGGGGCCGGATCGTCCATCCGGTCGACCTCGAGCGCCTCGTAGGCGTCCGCGGTCGGTTTATACCCACCCTTCGGCCCCGGAACCCCTTCGACGAGCTGGAGGGCTTTCAGGCTCTGCATCTGGTTGCGGATCGTGCCCGGATTGCGGTCGACCTCTTCGGCGATATCCTCACCCTTGACAGCATCCTCGGTCTCCCGGTGGAGATTCGTGAGCGCGGTCAGTATCGTCTTCTGACTCGGCGTAAGCTCTATCGATGACATACGCTATGCTTCAACCGCACTCTTCATAAATCCGATGGAAGAACAGGAGGAATCATAATGGTAAATAACACTTTGTGATTTGGTTGTTTTTCTTTGTGGTGGCCAAACAAATACATTGATTCTATCCCGGTAGCGCCCCCGACAGGCGGGGTTCGTCAACCTGCGGATCCGGTGCTCACGGCGAAGTAAGTCGCGGCTCTCGGGGCACCCATGGAACGGACCGTTCGCATCATCGGCGCACCAACCGATTACGGGGCGAACAGACGTGGCGTCGATATGGGGCCGTCGGCACTCCGCTATGCCGGTCTCGATGCCCAGCTCAGCGCGGCGGGGGTCACACCGCTCGACGCCGGCGATATCGACGCGCCGCGGGCCGAGGTCTGTGATCCACAGACCACGCCGCCGGCCAGCGGGAACGCAAAATTTCTCACCGAGACGGAGGCTGTCTGTCGCCAGTTGGCCGACGAGGTTGCCGAGACGCTCGCCGAGGGCCACACGCCGCTGGTCATCGGTGGCGATCACTCGGTCGCAATCGGCTCCGTCTGCGGGTCGGCACGCGAGGCCGATCTCGGTGCGATCTGGTTCGACGCCCACACCGATCTCAACACGCCGGCAACGTCACCGTCGGGCAATGTCCACGGGATGCCGCTGGCGGCGCTTCTCGGCATCGGCGCCTTCGACGGCGTCGACTGGGCGAACGCCCCCGGCCTGCAGGCAGACAATCTCGCGCTGGTCGGCCTCCGGAGCGTCGACGACCCCGAGGCAGAGCTTCTCGACGACACCGATATCTCGGTGTTCACCATGTCAGATATCGATCAGCGCGGTATCACCGCCGTCACGAACGACGCGCTCGCGGCCGCGACCGACGGTGTCGATGACCTGCACGTCAGCCTCGATCTCGACTGGCTCGACCCGACGGAGGCGCCCGGCGTTGGCACACCGGTTCGCGGTGGCGTCAGCTACCGTGAGGCTCACGCCGCGATGGAACGGGTTGCCGACTGTGGACTGCTACGGTCGCTGGATCTGGTCGAGGTCAATCCGATTCTGGACGAGTCGAACAGAACGGCCGAGCTGGCCACCGAGCTGGCTGCCAGCGCGTTCGGCAAGCGGATTCTGTGACCAGCGGTCACTGCTGCAGTGTCTGCTGGACACGGCTGGCGATGGCGGATCGAAGCGCGGCGACGTCGACGGCTTCACTGCCGGTGACCTGCCCGGGTCGCTGCCGGCCAATTCGTTCGAGCAGTCGCTCGGTGACAGTGTCGACAGTTGCCGGCTCGTCTCCTTGTTTCACGGTCGCTGCGACCGACTCGATGGTATCGGCTGTGGCGTATCTCTCAGCAAGATCTGCGGCCGCTACGTCCCCCGTTATCTCGTCAGTTGTCTCCTCATCAACCGTCTCGATCCCGGTGTTCCGCAGTATCCCGCGATGGCCCGCCTTGTTCCGGAGCACGACCCCCGCGGCTGGACCGTCGTACCACGCTGACCCCGGACTCTCGTAGCTGTCGAGCGTGAAATCCCGGGCGTGCGCCTCGCGCTCGAACGGATTCACCGGCTCAAGCCCCAGCCGCTCGAAGATGCCGTCGGCCGCATCCGGCGGTCGGAACGCCTCGTCGTCGCCCGCCCACACGTCGGTGCCGAGGAACGGCGGCATCGAATCCAGCTCGTACGGCACCGATTCGCGGGTGGTCGCAACGCCGAAGAAGACGACCTGTGCGACGTCGTTGACCGCGGCTCTGAGCGCCGCACGATCCAGCGACTCGCGGATGTGACGAACCGCTCGCCTCAGCGGTAGTGGAACCCCCTCGGGATCGTCGTAGACGGTCTCGGGATCGCCAAAACGAAGCAGGCCAGACCCCTGTAGCTGAAACCGCAACGGTCGCCCCTCGATCAGTTCCAGCAGCCAGAGATGCCCCGACAGCAGATCGTCAGGCGCATCAGCGACCGACGGTGTGGCTGGAAACTGTTTCACTCGTTGCCCGTTCCTCTCAGTCGTCGCTCGGTGCCGCTTCGGCGCTGGTATCGATATCGACCTCGGCTTCCGACTCGTCGGTCACCTTCTCGCGAGGAATCACGTCGAGGCAGGCGACGCTGTCGTCGGCGTCGAGATCCATCACGATCACGCCCTTCGTGTTGCGGCCGACCGTCGAGATATCCTGTACGGGTGTCCGCATGATCTGGCCGGATTTGCTCATCACGACGAGGTGGTCGCCCGGCCCGACCGTCTCCATCGCACAGACGCTACCGTTGCGGTCGTCGGTTTTGATATCGATCAGGCCCTTGCCGTTGCGGGACTGTACGCGGTAGTCATCGATATCCGAGCGTTTGCCGTAGCCGTTGCCGGTGACCGTCAGCACCCAGCTGTGGCGGTCGGTATCGACGGCGGCGACGCCCGCGACCGTGTCGTCGGCCTGCAGATCGATCCCGCGGACGCCGCGGGCACTCCGGCCCATCGCTCGCACGTCGCCCTCGGCAAACCGGATCGACATCCCACCGGTCGTCGTCACCACGAGCGAGCGGTCGCCATCGGTCACCTCGACGTCGACGAGTGCGTCGCCATCCTCCAGTCGGATCGCGCGAATGCCAGATTTGTGGATGTTCTGGAACTCATCGACACCGGTGCGCTTGATGTAGCCGTCCCGTGTCACCATCGTCAGATATCGGTCGGCGTCGCCGTCCTCGACCTCGATATCGTCAGTGTTGACGACCGCGGTCAACTCTTCGCCGTCATCGAGATCGAGCAGGTTCACCGCCGATTTCCCGCGAGCGGTGCGGCTCATCTCGGGAATCTGGAAGCCGCGGAGCTTGTAGATCTGGCCGTGATTGGTGAAACAGAGCAGATAGTCGTGGGTGTTAGCGACGAACACCGAGGAGACAGCGTCTCCTTCCTTGAGGTCGGTGCCGATGATGCCCTTGCCACCGCGTTGCTGGGCCGAGAACGTCGACAGCGGCATCCGTTTGATGTAATCGTCCTCGGACATGGCGACGACGATATCCTCCTCGGGGATGAGATCCTCGTGGGCGACGGTGTCGTTGTCCTCGATAAAGGAGGTGCGTCGCTCGTCGTCGTATTCTGCTTTGATCTCCAGTAGCTCGTCCTCGATAACGCCCAGCAGTTCGCTCTCGTTGTTCAGGATCTCTTCGAGTCGCTCGATGCGATTCTGGACATCCTCGTACTCGTCTCTGATCGCCTGTGCCTCCATCGAGGTTAGCGACCCCAGCTGCATCGCCACGATGTGATCGACCTGATCCGCCGAGAAGCCAAACTGCTCGCGCAGTGCGGCCTTCGCCGCGTCGCGGTCCTCGGCGTCCTGAATCGTCTCCACGACATCGTCGGCGTTTTTGAGCGCGGTCAGTCGCCCTTCGAGGATGTGAGCGCGGTCCTCGGCCTCGTCGAGTTCGTACTGGGAGCGACGACGGACGACCTCGCGGCGGTGATCGAGGTAGTGTTTGATCGTCTCCCGCAGATCGAGTACCTGTGGCGCGCCGTCGACGAGCGCGAGGTTAATCACACCAAAGGTCGATTCGAGGTGGCTTTCAAGCAGTTGATTTTTGACCACGTCGACCATCGCGCCGCGCTTGAGGTCGATGACGACGCGGATGCCGTCGCGGTCGGACTCGTCGCGAAGGTCTCGAATCCCCTCGATTTTGCCCTCGTTGACATCCTCGGCGATGCGCTCGACGAGGCGGGCCTTGTTCTCTTGGAAGGGGAGTTCGGTGATGACGATCCGGCCCTCCTCCTCGTCGACCTCGAACTCGGCGCGAACACGGACGCGGCCACGGCCTGTTTTGTAGGCCGAGTGGACGGCGTTGCGGCCCACGATGTTGGCGCCGGTCGGGAAATCCGGCCCCTTGACGTGCTCCATCAGATCCTCGACTGTCGCCTCGGGGTTGTTGATGAGGTGCACGGTCGCGTCGATGACCTCACCGAGGTTGTGCGGCGGAATATTTGTCGACATCCCGACCGCGATTCCCGAGGAACCGTTCACCAGCAGGTTGGGGAACGCCGACGGCATGACATCGGGTTCCTGCAGGCGGTCGTCGTAGTTCGCGCTGAAATCGACGGTATCCTTGTCGATATCGGCCAGCAACTCCTCGGCGATGGGTGCCATCCGCGCCTCGGTGTACCGCATCGCTGCCGGCGGATCGCCGTCAACAGAGCCGAAGTTCCCTTGTCCGTCGACGAGCGGGTAGCGCATCGAGAAGTCCTGTGCCATCCGGGCCAGCGTGTCGTAAATCGCGCTGTCGCCGTGCGGATGGAAATCACCCATCGTCTCGCCGACGATGGAGGAACTCTTTCGATGCGCAGAGCCCGATGAGACACCGGCCTCGTGCATCGCATAGAGAATGCGGCGGTGGACAGGTTTCAGCCCATCACGAACATCGGGGAGTGCGCGCCCGGCGATGACAGACATCGCATAATCGATATACGACTGCTCCATCTCGTCTTCGATCCGGGCGGTGTCGATTCTGGCGGCGTCGACATCTTGGTCATCAGGTATGTCAGTGCTCATTAGATATCAACCCATTCGGCGTCGGTCGCGTGGTCTTTGATGAACTCTTTGCGTGGTTCGACGGCATCACCCATCAGGACCGAAAACATCCGGTCGGCGGCCGCGGCGTCCTCGATGGTGATCCGCTTGAGGATGCGGTTCTCGGGGTCCATCGTCGTCTCCCACAGTTGCTCGGGGTTCATTTCGCCGAGGCCCTTGAACCGCTGGACCTGCGTTGGATTCCCGTTGCATTTCTCCTCGACAATTCGGTCGCGGTCGGCTTCGGTCATCGCGTCGTAGGTCTCACCGCGGTAGCGAACGCGGTACAATGGCGGCTGGGCTGCATAAACGTAGCCCGCCTCGATTAACGGCTGCATATGCCGGTATAGTAGCGTCAACAGCAGCGTTCTGATGTGGGCCCCGTCGACATCGGCGTCGGTCATCAGGATGATCTTGTGGTAGCGTGCCTCCTCGATATCGAACTCCTCGCCGATGCCGGCGCCGATGGCGGTAATCAGCGCGCGGATCTCGTCGTTTTCGAGGATCCGATCCAGCCGGTGTTTCTCGACATTGAGGATCTTGCCTTTGATCGGCAGGATCGCCTGATCCTCGCGGTTGCGACCCTGTTTGGCCGAGCCGCCGGCCGAATCGCCCTCGACGACGAACAGTTCGCTCTCGCTCGGTTCGCGGGTCTGACAGTCCGCGAGCTTGCCGGGCAGGGCGGTCGATTCCAGCGCCGACTTCCGCCGGGTGAGTTCCTCGGCCTTCTTGGCGGCCTTCCGCGCCCGGGCTGCTTCGGCGGCCTTGCTGACGACCGCTTTCCCGGTGTCGGGGTTCTCTTCGAGATGTGTGCGGAGGCGTTCGTGGGTTGCACTCTCGACGATACCCCGAACCTCGCCGTTACCGAGTTTCGTCTTTGTCTGGCCCTCGAACTGTGGGTCGGGGTGTTTGATCGAGACAACAGCGGTCAGTCCCTCACGGACATCCTCGCCGCGCAAATTCTCGTCGAGATCGGTTGTCAGATCGTGATCGTCGGCGTAATCGTTGATAACCCTGGTTAGGGCAGTCTTGAACCCGGTGAGATGGGTGCCGCCTTCGCGGGTATTGATATTGTTGGCGAAGGCGTGAATCGAGCCCTGTAGCTCGTCGGTCGCCTGGATGGCAACCTCGACGTGCACATCGTCTTCGTCGTCCTCGAAGTAGATGACATCCTCGTGAATGGCTGTCTTGGTCTCGTTGAGGTATTCGACGAACTCCTTGATCCCGCCATCGTAGCGGAACACGTCCTCCTCGTCGCTGCGCTCGTCGGCAAGCGTGATCTCCACCCCGGAGTTCAGGAAGGCGAGTTCGCGCAGCCGGTTTTCGAGTGTCGAGTAGGTGAAGTCGGTCGTCTCGAAGATATCCTCGTCGGGCCAGAATCGGATTTTTGTTCCCGTTTCCTCGTCGCTCTCTAGCGAACGCACCTGTTCGAAGGCGTCGGGTTCGGGCTCGCCGTGATCGAAGCTGTGTCGCCAGAGATGGCCGTCACGTCTCACCTCGACAGCCAGCTGTTCCGAGAGCGCGTTGACGACGCTGACGCCGACGCCGTGGAGGCCACCGGAGACCTGATAGGATTTGTTATCGAACTTGCCGCCGGCGTGGAGAACAGTCATAATAACCTCGACGGCTGGTCGGTCGTGTTCCTCGTGGGTGTCGACCGGGATGCCGCGGCCGTCGTCGGTGATCGAGACCGAGCCATCGTCGTGGATCGTTACCTCGATGTGGTCGCAGTACCCCGCCAACGCCTCGTCGATGGCGTTGTCGACGACCTCGTAGACAAGATGATGGAGCCCACGGCCGTCGGTCGAGCCGATATACATCGCCGGCCGTTTGCGGACAGCCTCTAGGCCTTCGAGGACCTGAATCTGTCCGGCTCCGTAGTCAGTTTCGTCTGCCATATAACTATAATCAGTTAATAGCCCCCGGGGGATAAAGCTCCCGCACCCGCGCGCGCGAGCGCCTCGCTCCGAACCTGTCACCCTCAGTTTGCCGCCGTCTCGTTGGTCTATTTGACACGATACAGATGGTCGGTCCATCCGACAATCACCGGCCACGGCGGTGAGGCGGTATCATTTTATTTCTGACCAGTATATATGTGACCGTGGTGGCTGAACGTGACCGCGTCTGGACAGCCGTGATCCGATTGAGCAACGAGCAGGCCGGCTTCTCGGCTGCTGATATCGAAACTGCCTGCGAGGAACTGTTCGGTGAGGACGCGCCCACGGCGGAAACCATCGACGATACGACCGACGCCATGCTCGAATTAGATGTTCTGGAACCGTTTGGTGTCGACGAGGAGTCGACCTACTACGTTCTGAAGGATGCCGGCGAGGGACCCTAGTTCAAATTTCAGGTCGCCTCTCAGAGCGGCCGACCGAGTCGATTGAGATGGTAATTCGGTTCTGGTTGTCTCGCTATCGGTCTGATACTCATGACGACTATTCTCTGTCGATCACAGGCACCGATGGGGTAAATGTCACGCCATCGTCGTCGAGAGGCGAACAGATTTTACTCACCCGGGGAAATGGGTTGGTATACATGACCTCGTTTCAGGCAGAGCTCGGTGCCGAGGAGGGGATCGCCGAGGAGCTGGCCGCGAGCCAGCGGGAGATCTCCATCGCCGAGTTCTTCGAGAAGAACAAGCACATGCTCGGCTTCGACTCGGGGGCCCGCGGGCTGGTCACCGCGGTCAAGGAGGCTGTCGACAACGCGCTCGACGCCACCGAGGAAGCCGGCATCAGACCCGACATCTACGTCGAGATAACCGAGGTCGGCGACTACTACCGCGTCGTCGTTGAGGATAACGGCCCCGGCATTACGAAGGATCAGGTACCCAAGATCTTCGGCAAACTGCTGTACGGCTCGCGGTTTCACGCCAGAGAGCAAAACCGCGGTCAGCAGGGGATCGGAATCTCGGCGGCCGTCCTCTACTCCCAGCTGACCAGCGGCAAACCCGCCAAGATCACGAGCCGAACCAAGGAGGCCGAGCAGGCCGAATACTTCGAACTCATCATCGACACCGACACCAACGAACCCGAAATCCAGGACGCGGAGCCGACGACGTGGGACCGAACGCACGGCACCCGCATCGAACTGGAGATGGAGGCCAACATGCGGGCCCGCCAGCAGCTCCACCAGTACATCAAAAACACCGCCGTCGTCAACCCCCACGCCAGGATCGAACTCCGGGAACCCGGGCTCGATGAGCCGCTCAAATTCGAACGCGGCACCGACCAGCTGCCGGCCGAGACGAGCGAAATTCGACCGCACCCCCACGGCGTCGAACTCGGGACGCTGATCAAGATGGTCGCTGCGACGGACTCCTACTCCGTCTCGGGCTTCTTGCAGGAGGAGTTCACCCGCGTCGGCCAGAAGACAGCCAACAAGGTCTGTGATGCCTTCCGAGATCGGCACTTCGGCCGCGAACTCGCGTGGCCGACACCCGCAACCGGGATCGACATCTCGGGGGCAGTCACCGAAGCGGTCTCGAACAAGGGAGCCGATGCGACCGATCGGTTCGCCGGCGAGATCGAGTCGAAGCTGCGCGGCCGCGACCGCACCGCTCACTCACAGTTACGCGAGATAATCGACGACATCGCCGATGAGATCGAGGACGACACCGGCCGGACGTTCGGTTCGACCGTCCGTGAGCACGCACTTGACGCCGCCTGGAGCGAACTCACGGCCTTCGAGAGCGACGAATCGACTAACGGCGAGGGTCAGGCCCGTGATCACCTCACACCGGGGCTCTACGGGCTCGTCGACGACGCGACCAGTACCCGGAAAGACGACGAGACGGTCGAGGCACTGGCCGAGCGACTCGCCCGCCGCGCGGACGGACTCGACGACCCGGCGTTCCGCGTCACACGGGACGAACTCGAATCGATGGTGCGCGGTGCCGCCGAGGCGACCATTGAGTACGACGACGTGACGCTTGGTGACACCGCACAGGAGAACATCACCGACGCGCTGTGGTCGACCGCCCGCACGGTTCCCGACGAGGTGCCGAAGATCAGCGCGATCGAGGGCGACCGCGATACCGCCAGCGAGCTGTTAGAAGCGATGCGGGCGACCGACATCCTCTCGCCGCCGACGGACTGTCTCTCGCCGATCACCGCCGACCTCGTCGAGGCCGGACTCCGGAAGGAGTACGACGCGGATTTCTTCGCCGCGGCGACGCGGGATGCCGAGGTTCACGGCGGCGACCCCTTCATCGTCGAGGCCGGCATCGCCTACGGCGGCGAGCTGGCGGCAGACGGCAAAATCGACCTCCTGCGGTACGCCAACCGCGTGCCGCTGGTCTACCAGCAGGGCGCCTGTGGCTCGACCGATGTGATCAAAAACATCGGCTGGCGGAACTACGGGCTTGATCAGCCCGGCGGCAGCGGGCTACCGAACGGGCCGGCGGTGGTGATGGTTCACGTCGCTTCGACGAACGTTCCGTTCACCAGCGAATCAAAGGATGCGATTGCGAACATCCCCGAGATCGAGGACGAGGTTGAGCTGGCGATCCGTGAGGCCGCCCGCGAGCTGAAATCCTACCTCAACAAGCGACGCTCGCTGGAGAAACGCCAGGAAAAACAGAGCGTTCTCAGTCAGATCCTCCCCGAGATGGCCGACAAGGTCGCCGAGGTCACGGATCGAGAGCGCCCCGATATCGACCCGGCGATGGGCCGGATCATGAACAACCTCTGTATCGAGCGCGAGATCGACGGCGACACGGTGACACTCTCCGTCGAGAACTACTCCGACCGGGCGGAAACGCCGGATATCACCGAGATCGTCTCTGCGGAGCCAGACGCTGTCGAGGCTGACGACGCCAGTGTCGTCGATCTCGGCGACGAGTGGTACATCCAGTGGTCGCCGTCGGTTTCGGCCGGCGAGGAGACCGCACTCACCTACACCGTCGGCAGCGACACCGAGTTCGACATCACCGTCGACGATGTCGAAGCCGAGAAACTGACGCTGAACGCCTGACGACCCAATCCACCTCACAGCTACCAATCATGAGCACGAAACTCAACGAGGAGCGCGCCCGCGAACAGCTACTTGACCTCGCCGCGGAGTTTTACAACCAGTTCGAGTCGGGCCAGATCCCTGAGATGACGCTGCCGACACGAACGAAAAGCAACATCGAGTACGATCCCGACTCAGGGGTCTGGGTCTACGGTGACCGCACCTCGACGCGGAGTGCGAACTCCGTTCGTGGCGCGCGCAAACTCCTGAAGGCAGTGTACACCATCGAGTTCCTCGCCGAACAACTGGAGGAAGATCGGTCGTCGACGCTGCGTGAACTGTACTACCTCTCGGAGTCGTGGGACAACGAGGAGGCGCAGTTCTCCGATCAGGACGAGTCCAACCAACTGGTTGAGGATCTCGAAATCGTCTCGGAGGTTACCCGCGAGGACTTCCACATGCGGCCCGAGGAGTCCGGCGCGACGCTGATGGGGCCGCTGGAACTCCGCGAGCAGACCCGCCGCGGCGAGCGGGAGATTCACTGTCAGAAAGATGTTGGCGAGGGCGGCTACCAGATTCCGAATAACCCCGACACCATCGAATTTCTCGATGCCGACATCGACTTCGTCCTCTGTGTCGAGACCGGCGGGATGCGGGACCGGCTGATCGAGAACGGGTTCGACGAGCAGTACAACTGTCTCGTCGTCCACCTCAAGGGCCAGCCGGCCCGTGCAACGCGCCGTATCACCAAACGGCTGCACGACGAACTCGATCTGCCAGTGTTAGTCTTCTGTGACGGTGACCCGTGGTCCTACCGGATCTACGGCTCAGTGGCGTACGGCTCGATCAAATCCGCTCACCTCTCGGAGTATTTGGCGACACCAGCGGCACGATACGTCGGCATCCAGCCGACCGATATCGTCGAGTACGATCTCCCGACCGATCCGCTGGCTGACTCGGATATCAACGCCTTGGAATCCGAGCTTACAGATCCACGGTTCCAGACCGATTACTGGGAGGAACAGATCGAACTCCAGCTCGACATCGAGAAGAAGGCCGAACAGCAGTCCCTGGCGGCCAACGGGCTGGACTTCGTGACCGAGACTATCTGCCCGACCGGCTCGGCGATATGGGCGTGCTCTGAGCGGTAGCAACATCCACTGGCTCTCCAACAATCATGACCCGTGTTCCGCTTCCCGACGCCAACGAGATCGTCGCTGACGCCCCACACCTCTTCGAGGATCTCGAACTCGACGATCTCCATGCGGCCCGCGCGATGGGCAACGCACCCCACGCACTCGCTGGCCTCTTCGAGTACATGGACGGCCTCTACACGTCGCTGCCGGTCGAACTTCGGGAGCTGGCGATCCTGACGACTGCACGCGTACAGAACTCTCGCTACGAGTGGCACCAGCACGTCGATGTCGCCCACGACGCAGGGGTCTCAGCGGCGACCATCCAAGCAATCGGGGCCGAACGCTGGGACGACCTCTCGGGCTCGACCGCCGCCGTCTGTGACTTCGTTCGCGCACAGTGTGCCGGCGACATGACCGACAACCACGTTGCTGCCGTCACCGAACACCACTCGACCGAGGAGACGGTCGCGCTGAGCATGCTCGTCGGCCACTACACCGGCGTCGCGCAGGTCGTCGAGAGCATGGCACTCCCGCTGGAAGACGGCGAGGTCGTCGGCTGGGTGCCGGACGACGCGGCGCTGTAACGCCGGAATCGACTGTCGACGGTAGAAATGAGGGCGACGGCCGAAACGGAGCCGCTCTCTTACTCGTAGCGCCACTCGTCGGTGGCCTGCTCGTAGTAGAGCAGTTCGTTGTCCTCGAAGAAGACCGACGTTTCGCGGGCGTTGGCACCGGCGTCCTCGTGGTCGGAGGCGTGGATGACGTTCCGCCCCATGTCGAGTCCGTAGTCGCCGCGGATCGTTCCCGGGGTCAGCCTCGGCAGGGTCGGTCGCGCCGACCATCCGTCGGACCTGTCGGGTTGCGTCCTTGCCCTCCCAGACCATCGCAAACACCGGACCGGAGGTGATGAAGTCGATGAGGTCGTCGAAGAACTCCTTGCCCTCGTGTTCGGCGTAGTGTTCCTTGGCAAGCTCGTCGTCGAGCTTGAGGGCTTTCGCCCCGACGAGTTTCAGCCCGCGATCCTCGAACCGCGAAATGATCTCGCCGATCAGGCCGCGCTGGACGCCGTCCGGCTTGACCATGACGAAGGTTCGTTCGTGGTATTCCATTGTTCTGAGGTCGCCTGTCGTCAGTTATCCTGTCCGCCTTCGGCGCGGCCGGCCTCGGTCCATTCGAGATCACGGGCTCGCGGCCGAGCCGGTAGTTCTTCTCCGCCTTTGCGTTTTTGAAGTGGAGGATCGTGCCGTCAGTTTTGACGAGCATCGTCCCCGTTCCGGGTTCGATCTCTTCACCTGAGTAGTCACACGTTCGCGATTCGACCATCGTTATTGCCCTCCAATCGAGTCTGCATCGCGCTGGGTTTCCCGCAGCTGGAGCACGTCGCCCTCGCGGATCGGGCCCAGCACGTTGCGCGTGATGATGCGGCCCTTGTTCGAGCCCTCACGGATGCGGCATTTGACCTGCATGGCCTCGCCGTGCATCCCGGTTTTGCCGACGACTTCGATGACCTCGGCGGCCGTCGAGTCGCCAGTGGTCTCTTCTTCTGCGCTCATGGGTGATTACTGGAGTTCCTCGACCTTCTCGCCGATGTCTTCGATGTCGTCGCTGGCGTCGCCAGCCGCCACAACGGCGGCGGCAGCACTGCCGACTTCGAGGCCAGCAGCGTGGCCGACATCGTCCTGCGTCTCGACGAAGACGACCGGGATGCCCTTCTCCTCGGCGAGTTCGGGGAGGTGCATCACGATCTCCTCGGGCGAGACATCCTCGGCGATGAAGACGAGTTGTGCGTTGCCGCGTTCGACCGCCTTCGTGGTCTCGTTGGTTCCTTTCTTTACACTGCCTGTGTCTCGGGCGACCTCAAGCGCGTCAAGTGCGCGTTCTTCGAGGTCGGCTGGGGTTTCGTAGTTGACGTAAACTGCCATAGTTGTCCTCTCCCTATCGGCGGGCTCACACGACCTCGCCGAACGGCAAGTCCCTGACGGCGAGGCGTATCATCAACCCGGATAGGCTGTACCTCGCTGTTTGACGCACCCGCATAAAAGCGCTTTCAAACCACGCGGGCCGTGTGACGGCGAACCACGGTCGTTGCCGGCGGTTTCGGGCGATGCGTTCAGCCGTCCATCCGAGCAAACATCACCAGCGCAATCATGGAAAAAACAACCTCGCTGTCTTGGTTCGCTGTCTCGATCCGAATGTCAGCCAGCCCGCGGCTGTCGGTTTCGGGCTCCAGATCGAGGATTTCGGCCTGAATCGAGAGCTGATCCCCCGGTCGCACCGGTTCGTGCCAGCGCAGTTTGTTGATCCCTTTGCCGCCCAGTGTGGCAGTATCGGACAGGAAACAGTCGACAAAGAGCCGCGTCGAGATCGCGGCCGTGTGGAATCCGGCGGCGATCAGACTCTCGTAGATCGACTCCTCGGCAGCGCGTTCTGGGTCGGTGTGAAACCACTGCGGGTCGTACTGCTCGGCGAACTCGATGATCTCGTCTTGCGTAACCTCGTAGCCGTCACTCGTCCACTCGTCACCGACTGCGAGATCCTCAAAGAAGACTGTCATTACCGAGCGAACGGCTGCGAGAGGGAAGTTAGCTCCGTTTGCCGATCTCCTCGCGCAGGATATCGCTCACCGTGTCGCCATCGGCTTTGCCGCGAAGTTCACCCATACACTCGCCCATTAGCCCCGAGAAAGCACCCATTCCTTCGTCAGCAACCTGATCGGCATTACGTTCGACGACACCCGCGATAATCTCGCGGACTTCCTCGTCGTCGACACCGCCGAGACCAGCCTCCTCGATAGCCTCCTCGGCCGACAAGTCTGGCTGTTCGGCCAGCACAGTCAGCACGTCGTTGACGCCCTCCTTCGCCAGCTCGTCGTCAGCAACGAGATCGAAGACCGCGAGGAAGTGAGCGTCGGCGATGTTCTCGACCGGAACGTCATCACGGCTGAGTTCCGTGACCGTGCTTTCCAACACTGAAGCCGCAAACGTCGGGTCGATACCGCGGTCGACGGCTGCCTCGAACAGCGGCATCCGGCGGCCGTAGGCGACCTGTTCGGCCAGCCCGCTGTCGAGGCCGAACTCGGTTTGATAGCGCTCGACCTTCTCGGTCAGGAGTTCGGGTTCGTCGATCTCGCTCGGATCGGGTTCGACCGGCGGCACGTCGGTTTCGGGGTACATCCGTGCTGCACCGGGCAGCGGGCGGAGATAGCGAGTCGTCCCCTCCTGTGTTGCGTCGCGGGTTTCCTCGGGGACGCCCTCGATGGCGGTTTTGGCGCGCTCGGCGACCGCCTCGATAGCGAGATCAGCGGTTTCGGGATCGGTGGCGACGATGGCGACGGCGTCATCCTCGCCCGCGTCGACAGCATCGCGGAGTGCGGAAACTTCGTCGTCGGTGACGCCGTAGGCCGGCAGTTCGTCAGTGTGGAAGATGCCACCCGCGCCGTTCCGCTTGGCGTGGTCCGAGAACTCGGTGCCGAGTCGGCGATCCGGCTGGATTTCGCGGCCGACGAGCCCGTCGAAGCCGAAGAGCGGAACGGCTGTCACCCTACCGCCATCGTCGAGTGCACCGCCGATGACGCCGGAATCTGTATCCTCGAAGACCCCGGTCACGTCCTGTGTCTCGCCGACGCTGGCGTTTCGAGACTGTAGCTCGTCGGCGATATCGACGAGTTCAGATTGTCGACCAACTTCGAGGCGGACGATATCGTCGATCTGATCGAGTGCCTGCACGCCCTTGATCTCGACGCGGGCACCCGCCTCGATGGAGACGTTGACATCCTGTCTGATCGTGCCGAGGCCGCGTTTGACCGTGCCCGTCGAGCGGAGTAACATCCCGATTCGTTCGGCGGCCTCCTTGGCCTGTTCCGGCGAGCGAATATCCGGGCCGGTGCCGATCTCGACGAGCGGAATACCGAGGCGGTCGAGACTGTAGCGGACGCCGCCGTCGTACTCCTCGACGCGCTGGGCAGATTCCTCTTCGAGCAGGAGGTCCACAACCGAGACCGGTCCCTCGCTGGTCTGGATTTCGCCCTCCTGTCCGAGCAGCATCGAGCGCTGGAACCCCGACGTATTCGAGCCGTCGATAACGAGCTTTCGCATGACGTGAAGCTGGTCGACGATATCCATATCGAGCAAGGAGGCGATCTGCATGGCGACATCCAGTGCTTCGTCATCAACTCTGGCGGGCGGTTCGTCGTCCTCCTCGACGAGACAGGTCGAATCGTAGGCGAGATACTCGAACTCGCGGTCGACACGGCTCTCTTCGAGCGCGGCGTCGTCGAGTTCGCCCAGCTCGCTTTTCGTCGGGTGGAGGAATCGCGTGATCGTTCGCTCGGACTCTTCTGGTTCACGACGGTCGGTCGGCGACGCACAGAACAGTTTGGTCTCGGTGTCGAGTTGCTGGTGGATTTCGAGGCCGGCGACAAGGCCAAGCGCCTCGTAGTCGTAGGCGTCGGAACTCATTGCGCCAACGTGGGATGCGGGGCGGTAAAAAGGTGCAGATGCCGCGGCTGTGCGGTCGCCGCTCCGTCGTCAGCAGCTACTCGGCGACGAACTCTATCAGCACGCCGCCCGTTGACGATGGGTGCAGAAAAGCCACATCGTGGCCCCACGCGCCGGGGCGTGGCTCCTCGTCGATCAGGTCGACCCCGTGGTCGCTGGCTGTCTCCAGCGCAGCGTCGATATCCGCTGTCTCGATAGCGAGATGATGGATTCCCGGGCCGTGACTGTCGAGATAGTCGGCAATCGGTCCCGACTTGGTTGGTTCCAGTAGCTCGAAATAGCCGTTGTCGAGGTCGAGAAACCGAACCTCCATCCCGTCGAACCGTTCGCTGTGGGCGACCGGCGCACCGAAGACGGCCGAAAACAGGTCGGCGAGGTCGTTAGCGTCGTCGGTGGCGATACCGGCGTGATGGAACCGCATACCGGCACCAGTGAGGCCCGTGGTAAAAATAGCACGCAGCCCCCTGCACTGTGTACCTACACGTCGGGCTGATACTACACGCCAGGCTGATACTCGCCAAACTCGTCGCGGAACACATCACAGATTTCCTGAACTGTCGCGTACGCTTTCACCGCCTCAATAACCGGCGGCAACACGTTTGCGTCGCTCGCCGCGGCGTCGGCCACCGCCGCAAGCGCATCGTCGACAGCGTCATCGTCACGGTCGGCCTTGATCTCATCCAGGCGCTCGATCTGTCGTTGTTCGTCTTCCTCGTCGACGGATTCGAGATCCATTTCGGGGTCCTCGTCGACCTCGAACTCGTTGACGCCGACGATGATCCGTTCGCCCGCCTCGATCTCCTGTTGGCGCTCGAAGGCCACATCCTGAATCCGTTGTTGCACGAAGCCGCTATCGACCGCTCGTAGCATCCCGCCGCGGTCGTCGATATCGTCGATGATCTCGCGGGCTTCGGCTTCGACCTCGTCGGTCAGGGATTCGACGTAGTAGCTCCCGGCCAGCGGGTCGATGGTGTCGGCGACGCCGGACTCGTGGGCGAGAATCTGCTGGGTGCGGAGCGCGGTTCGCACCGATTGCTCGGTCGGCAGCGAGAGCGCCTCGTCTTTCCCGTTCGTGTGGAGACTCTGTGTGCCGCCCAGCACCGCCGCGAGTGCCTGATATCCCACGCGGACGACGTTGTTCTCGATCTGCTGGGCCGTCAGCGTCGAGCCGCCGGTCTGGGCGTGGAACTTGAGCTGTTTCGACTTGGGATTCTCCGCACCGAATCGCTCGTCCATGATCGACGCCCAGAGCCGGCGGGCGGCGCGGAACTTGGCGACCTCCTCGAAGATGTTGTTGTGGGCGTTGAAAAAGAAGGAGAGCTGCGGGGCGAACTCGTCGACATCCTGCCCGGCGTCGACGGCGGCGTCGACGTACTCGATCCCGTTGGCGAGCGTGAACGCGATCTCCTGTGCTGCGGTCGACCCCGCCTCGCGGATGTGATAGCCGGAGATCGAGATGGTATTGAAGTTGGGAACTTCGTCGGCCGCGAATGCGAAGGTATCCGTGATGAGCCGCATCGAGGGCTCCGGCGGGTAGATGAAGAGATTGCGAGCGATGTACTCCTTCATGATGTCGTTCTGAATCGTCCCGCGCAATTCTGCGCGGTCGACACCCTGCTTGTCGCCGACGGCGATGTACATCGCCAGCAGAACGACCGCCGGCGCGTTGATCGTCATGCTCGTCGAGACCTCGTCGAGCGGAATCCCGTCGAAAACAGTTTCGAAATCCGCGAGCGTGTCGATGGCAACGCCGGCCTTGCCGACCTCGCCGGCGGCCATGCCGGCGTCGGAGTCGTAGCCCATCTGCGTCGGGAGGTCGAACGCCATCGACAGCCCCGAGGAGCCCTGGTCGATCAGGTAGTTGAACCGCTCGTTGGTCTCGCTGGCTGTGCCCATCCCCGCGTACTGCCGCATCGTCCACAGCCGCCCGCGGTGCATCGTCGAGTAGACGCCACGTGTGTAGGGCTCCTCTCCCGGAAACCCGATGTCGTCCTCGTAGTCGAGATCGGCGATATCGTCCGGCGTGTAGAGCCGCTTGACCTGCTGGCCACCGGTGTCGGTGGTAAACGTCTCTGCGCGCTCGCCGAAGCGATCCAGCGTTGGCCCTGCGGTCTCGGCCTCCCAGTCGGCTTTCGCCTCGCGGATCGCCGCCAGATCCTCCTCGTCGAACATGGCTGTGTCCGACGGTCGGCAACGGCAAAAGCGTGACTCCGGACCAGTGGCTTGCGTGTGGCTTCGCCATGCTTTTGCTGATTCCCTGTGAATCATGATTCATGTTTGGAGGCGGCGGCATGAACCCGCGGAAGATGCAGCAGATGATGGAACAGATGGGGATCGACGTGACCGATATCGACGCCGAATCGGTCACGATCACCACGACCGACGGCGAAAAGCTCGTCTTCGACGCCCCGGAGATCACCCGCATGGACGCCCAGGGTACCCAGACCTACCAGATCGTCGGGGACCCGGAGACGCAGGCGGCAGCGGCTGCTGTCGAGGGCGGTGACGCTGATGCCGATACCACTGGCGACGACGCTAACGACGGCAGCGACGCCGCCGACGGTAGCGACGATGGCGACGACGAGATTCCGGACGACGATATCAGACTCGTCGCCTCACAGACTGGCGTCTCGAAGAGCGAGGCCCGAGAGGCACTGGCAGCCGAAGACGGCGAGCCAGCCGCGGCGATCAGCCGGCTGGAGTGATCCTCCTCGTTCACGGCGACCGGGAGTACCTCCGGGAACCGGGTGACGAACTGCACACCGATCTCGGTGTCGTCGACATCCCCGATGACGTGGCATCCGGCGACACGCTCGAGTCGCATCTCGGCGAGGAATTTCGCGTTCGCGCGCTTCGCGGCCCCGACCTGTTCAACCATCTCGACCGCACCGGCGCGCCGATGATGCCGCGGGATATCGGTCTCGTCATCGGTCACACCGGCGCGGCTGCCGGGGATCGCGTGCTCGATGCCGGCACGGGCACGGGCATC